>PVMK01125292.1_pt1 | contig 34932 bp, 31 predicted proteins | sample 1853481 | NCBI WGS metagenome assembly PVMK01 (sample SAMN08533507, study PRJNA380276) | Marine sediment metagenome, whole genome shotgun sequencing project. | reverse complement strand
TCCGAAATTTCTAATCGTTCCATAGGCCAAAGTTTTTGCAATTTTTATGGAATGATATTCCATTAGATTTTGAAGTGTTTTTGAATTCTCAGATTCGCCGTTGTATTCTGCTTTGATGAGTTTGGCTGTTATAAGTTTTCCTTTGAATTTTAGGTCTTGGAATGATTGAAAAAGTTTGGTGTTAACTTGATTAAGATATAGGTTGATTTGTCGGGAATCAGCAGAGTTTCCTTTGGCTCTTTTATTGTTGGCATCCCAAAGGTTAATCGGTAATTTTCTTTTCAAGCTGATATTTGCCCTTTTTCCGTTAACAGTTATTCGAGCATAAAGTAAAGCATGATCTGAATTTGGATTCTTTTGGTCTACCCAAAAGAGGATCGAAAAGGTGTTTTTTGCGTGCATAGTTGTCGTCTTTAAATGGTTAAACATTAATCGAGACGAAAGTCAAATCAACTATAGTATTTCAACACTAAAATTTTAACAAATCGACAGTAAGCTGACACTTTAGTTTTTAACTGTCGATTAGCGAACTTTTAGAATCAAATTGCATTAAATACTATGAACTCCTAAAAGCTTGAAAACCACATAATTCATAAGAAATACGTGGTTTTGTAGCTAATTATAATAGCCTTAAGTGACCTCGACAGGATTCAAACCTGTAACCTTCTGAGCCGTAATCAGATGCGCTATTCAGTTGCGCCACGAGGCCTTTTTGCGGATGCAAATATATTTCTTTTTGAAAGAATGACAAAGCAATTCATGAATATTATAAATAACCGATAAAATGAGTTCTGCACTACTTTTTTAAATCATAATAACCAGGTAGTAAACCAACTTGGGACGGTGTGGATTTAAATAATCCACATGATAAATATCATATTTTTTGTTTTCGGTGATGCCTATTTTTGAACTTTAGATTTTAGGCATGTGCAATTTGGTAAACAAATATAATGTTGCTGGTCCAAGATACACCAGCTATCCCACAGTTCCATACTGGAATATGGACACCTTTTCGTTGATTAAATGGAAGGCGTCTTTAAAGCGATCATTTATAGAAAGTAATGATAAGGAAGGTGTAAGTCTTTATATCCATCTTCCGTTTTGTGAAAGCTTGTGTACATTCTGCGGCTGTAACAAGCGCATCACCAAAAGGCATGAGGTCGAAACTCCTTATATAGATGCACTTCTAAAAGAGTGGGATTTATATTGTGATCTCTTTGGCACAAGACCAAAAATTAAAGAACTACACCTTGGGGGTGGAACCCCTACTTTTTTTAGCCCTGAAAATTTAAAGCGATTAATTACAAGATTATTGCAACGTTCGGAACTTGCGCAAGACTATGAGTTTGGCTTTGAGGGTCATCCCAATAATACCACGGAGGCACACCTTCGGACACTTTATGCTTTAGGATTCAGGCGTGTATGCTTTGGTGTGCAGGATTATAATGAAACCGTGCAAAAGGCCATTCATCGTATTCAGCCATTTGAAAACGTAAAACGTGCTACAGAACTGGCCAGGGCCATAGGATATACCTCCGTAGGCCATGATATTATCTTTGGATTACCTTTCCAAACCCTGGAACATGTGGAGAAGACCATATTAAAAACAAAAGCTCTGATGCCTGACCGGCTCGCCTTTTACAGTTATGCCCATGTGCCATGGATAAAAGGTATTGGCCAACGTGGCTTTAAAGATTCCGACCTGCCTTCTCCCAAATTGAAACGTGAGCAGTACGAACTGGGAAAAAAATTACTTTCCCAAGCAGGGTATTATGACATTGGAATGGATCATTTTGCCTTGGCAACCGATACCCTCTACAAATCTATGAAAGCCCACAAACTGCATCGAAACTTTATGGGATATACGGCCTCAAAAACACAGGCGATGATTGGCCTGGGCGTCTCTGCAATTAGCGACAGCTGGTACGGGTTTTCTCAAAATGTTAAGGGTATAGAAGAATATTATCATCTGTTAAAAGAGAATATGTTACCTGTGTACAGAGGTCATATTTTGAGTGAAGAAGATCTAATTGTTCGTAAACACATCCTTAATTTGATGTGTGATTTTGAAACCTCATGGGCCACGGATAATTTATATTTTAAGGAACTGCCCGATGTATTGGTGAAGCTCAAGGAAATGGAAACCGATGGCCTGCTGGAAATCTTAGAAGGAGGGATAAAGGTCCTTCCAAAAGGCCATTCTTTTGTTAGAAATATATGTATGGCTTTCGACCTGTTATTACAAAGAAAGCAACCCGATATGCAGTTATTCTCAATGACTGTATAGCACAATTCTATACATTATGAAAAAAATTATTGTACCTATAGATTTTTCGGAGCATTCGGAGTATGCTCTGAAAACAGCTGCTAAACTGGCTAAAAAGAATGATTCTGAAATTCTTGCATTACACATGTTGGAGTTGTCTGATGCCATTCTTACCAGGACCGATGCGAGACAACATGAAACGGCAGCCTTCTATTTGAAGGTAGCAGAGCAAAAATTTGAGACTTTCCTTGATAAAGATTATTTAGAGGGCATAAAATTGACACCCATAGTAAAACACTTTAAAGTATTTAGTGAAGTCAATGATGTGGCTCAACAGAATGATGCCGACCTTATCGTTATGGGCTCTCACGGAGCCAGTGGTATAAAGGAATTTTTTGTGGGATCCAATACCGAGCGCGTTGTTCGTAATGCAAATATACCGGTACTGGTGATTAAAAGTGATCTTACGGAAAAGGATTTTGAAATTGTGGTTTTAGCATGTGACTTCGCCGAAAATTCCATAAATGCTTATAACAAAGCATCGAAGATGTTTGACAGGCTTGGATATAATGCGCAATTATTATATGTGAACCTGCCTAATGATACTTTTAAAAGTACGATTGAGATTGAGCAGGACGCCACGGAATTTTTCAATGAAGCCGATGGAAATTTGGATCGAATGAAAGAATTGCATTATGTATCAGATTATACCGTTGAACGGGGCATAATAAATTTTGCCAACAAAATTGGGGCAGACCTGATCGCTATCCTTACGCATGGTCGTAAAGGAATATCTCATTTTTTTGGAGGCAGTATAGGTGAAGATATGGCCAACCATTCTCCATTACCGGTAATTACCTTTAAAATTTAAGGTTCAATAATTATAAGGGTAGGAACGTTTCACCAGCCTTTATTCCATTCGATAATTCTTCAATGGTTTTCTCGGTTAATTTGTTTAATAGCTTTGATCGGTAAGGGTCCATAATGCCATGCAGGGGGCAGGGCTTTTTATCATCGCAATATTTTAAACTTAATAAACAAGTATCTATACCTTTTTCGGTATCCAATGCGCGGATGATATCCATAATGGTATGTGTTCGATTTGCTTTCGTTAAATAAAACCCTCCCATAGAGCCCCTCGATGAAGAAATGATTTGCTTTCTGGAAAGTTCCTGCAAAAGTTTGGCAATATAGGCTTGAGGAACATTTATAGGCTCAAAAATATCCTTCACCATTAACTTCTTGTCTTTCGTTGTATTCAAAGCTAAAAACAGGACTGCTTTTATTGCATATTTCGAAGAATTTGACAGCATAGATCTTTTAAATTAATAAATCCAAATCTAAAAAGATATTTTTATCCTAAACATGATTTTTGTCATATTTTTAACGGAAAGAAGGCTATAATTTTGACCCAATAAATTAATTAATACAAATCATGAAAACACTAAAAATCTTATCGCTATTTACTATTTTATTACTGTTTAACTGTGGAGGGGGAGAGGAGAAAAAGGAAGAGTCTACGAAGCTTAAATTAAAAACGACCGAAAAAATAGCTGAAGTCATAAAAACCACTACAAAACCTTCCGAGACCATCGATCTTACAAATAAAGGTGTGGGACCAATTACATCCATCTCCTTAGGAACAGAAATTGACCAGGCCATGGCAGGCCAGGGTAAGGAGATCTATAAAAAGATGTGTACAGCTTGTCATAGACCAACCAAAAAATTTATTGGACCTGCACCGAAAGGAGCTCTTGAGAGACGTACTCCCGAATGGATCATGAACATGATCCTGGACCCCGAAGGGATGGTGACTAACGATCCACTGGCCAAATCACTTCTTATAGAATTTAACGGTTCTCCAATGGCCAATCAAAATCTCACGGAAGAAGAGGCCAGGGCCGTACTGGAATATTTTAGAACACTATAAAAATAATATAATATGAAACCAAACCTTAAAACATGGATTAGCGTAATTATTGTAATCCTTTTCATTGGATGCAAGAATGAAGCTAGATCTGACAAAACAGATGATTCAACCCAGGTTGAAAAATCGGATGAGCCCAGAACTGGTCAAGCCTTTATTGCAGATGATGGTTCTTCTCCAAATATATTGCAAATTGCCATAGGGTCGAAAGACCATACGACATTGGTTGCCGCAGTTCAGGCTGCAGAGTTAGAAAACTCATTAGTAAATGCAGGGCCATTAATGGTATTTGCGCCAACAAATGAGGCTTTTGCTGCCCTTCCTGAGGGGACTGTGGAAAATTTATTAAAACCTGAAAACAAAGCTGCATTAGCCAATATTTTAAAATACCATGTCACACCGGGTAATTACTCGAAAGAATTCCTTAAAAAGTTTAAAAAACTAGGCCAAGCCAATAATGAATATGTAAAAGTAGAGGTAGTAGGTGATGATGTATTTGTTGGAGGTGCTAAAATTCTTGGAAGCGTAAAAGCTGGAAACGGAATTGTACATGTGATAGATAAAGTAATGTTGCCACCATCAGAATAAAAATCAAATTATAAAAATTAAAACAATGAAAAATATTATTAAAATTTCTATAGGATTTCTAATGATCGCAATTTCATTTATGAGTTGTAATAACGGAAATTCATCAAAATCTAGTGGTGCATTATCATCAAGTGCTGCTGAAAAAGTATATATAGCTCCTGGTGAACATGATGAATTTTATGCTTTTCTTTCCGGTGGGTTTAGTGGACAGCTAGCTGTTTACGGATTACCCTCTGGACGACTGTTTAAAATAATCCCAGTGTTTTCAGTAGATGCTGAAAAAGCTTATGGGTTTAACGAAGAGACTAAGCCCATGTTAAATACATCTCATGGTTTTATTCCTTGGGATGATTCTCACCACCCGGATATTTCTCAAACAAACGGAGAGCTAGATGGACGTTGGGTGTTTATTAATGGAAACAATACACCCCGTATTGCCAGAATTGATTTAACTACTTTTGAAACTGTTGAGATTTTAGAAATCCCAAATACGGCAGGAAACCACAGTTCTTCTTATGTTACAGATAATACTGAATATGTAATTGCAGGAACAAGGTTTAGTATTCCAATTCCGCAAAGAGACATTTCTATTAAAGAATATAAAGGAAACTTTAAAGGAACACTTTCTTTTATAAAAGTTAATCCAGATGATGGTGAAATGGATTTAAAATTTCAAGTGTTAATGCCTGGTTTCGATTATGATAAAGCACATCCTGGAAGAGGGAAATCTCATGGTTGGTTCTTCTATACAACTTATAATACTGAAGAGGCTCATTCGCTTTTAGAAGTAAATGCGTCACAAAATGATAAAGATTTTATTGCTGCAGTTAATTGGAAACAAATTGAAGAATATGTAAATAATGGTGGTGGTAAAAAAATGGCCGCTAATTATGCACATAATGTATATGATGAAAATACACATAGTGCTACTTCTACAATGAAAAAAGAAGTTATCATGGTAGATCCATCAGAAGTTCCCGGGGCAATTTTCTTTTTACCAACACCTAAATCGCCTCACGGTTGTGATATTGATCCATCTGGAGAATATATTGTAGCAAGCGGAAAGCTTTCGGCTAACGTTACAGTACATTCATTCACTAAAATGTTAGATGCCATTGAAAATGAAAAATTTGCAGGTGAAGCGTATGGTATTCCAATTTTAAACTTTGAAGATATTCTTGCTGGAGTTGTAGAACAACCGGGTTTAGGACCATTACATACCGAGTTTGATGGTGAAGGAAACGCATATACATCCTTCTTTATTTCTTCTGAAGTTGTAAAATGGAAATTAGGAACCTGGGAAGTCATAGACAGAAAACCAACCTATTATTCTGTAGGTCACGTCATGATTCCCGGCGGGAATTCTCAAAATCCATTTGGAAAATATTTATTGGCCTTAAATAAAATCACCAAAGACCGTTATTTACCAACAGGCCCAGAAGTAACGCAATCTGCTCAATTGTATGATATTACCGGCGGCAAAATGGAATTGTTATTAGATTTTCCAACGGTTGGAGAACCGCATTATGCGGCAGGTATTCCAGCAGAACTTATAATGAAGAATTCTAAAAAATTATACAAATTAGAAGAGAATAAACATCCTCATGCCGCTACATCTGATGCAGATACTAAAGTAGTAAGGAACGGAAGTGAAGTGCACATATATATGACAACGATTAGAAGTCACTTCTCTCCTGATAACATCGAAGGTGTAAAAGTTGGCGATAAAGTATATTTTCATGTCACAAACCTTGAGCAAGATTATGACGTGCCACATGGTATAGCCATGATTGGTGCACAAAACTCAGAGTTATTAATTATGCCAGGACAAACCGAAACATTTATCTGGTATCCTAAACAAGTTGGTGTATGGCCATTCTATTGTACTGATTTCTGTTCTGCTTTACATCAGGAAATGCAAGGATATGTAAGAGTTTCTCCAAAGAGTTCAAATATTGAATTGTCTTGGTCTCTTGGAGAAGACTTTTAATACAAGTAGTTAGGAGAATTTTGTTTTAGTGTTTATTTTCCTGATAAAGGCGAGAGTTAATTATTTCGCTCTCGCCTTTTATTTTTAAAACACTATAAAAACACTAAATATAGACAGATGAAAAGGTCAAACATCATCATGCTTATCGCGGCTTTATTGCCTTTAGGATTATTTCTTTTTCCACTTTGGAATATCACGCTTGAAGCTCCACAATATCCAATTCCGTTGGGAATGAATATTCATATCAATGATTTTGCCGATGCCAACCCACATGATATAAAGAATATTAACATCATGAACCACTATGTGGGGATGAAATATATTCCCGAAGCAATTCCGGAATTTAAAATATTTCCGGCCGGAATTATCATTACGACGATATTGGGACTGATCATAGGATTTAAACTGAACTATAAATGGTTCCTGGGCTGGTTTATTTTGATGATCATCTTAAGCCTTGCCGGCCTTTACGATTTTTATCTTTGGGAACATGATTATGGATATAATCTTGATCCAAAGGCCATAATGAAATTTACAAATCCCGATGGTTCAATTATGGGCTTTCAGCCACCACTATTCGGATCTAAAGATATCCTGAACTTTAAAGCACATTCTTACCCTCGATTGGGCGCCTTCTTTTTGGCAGCAGGAATTGCTGCTTCACTTGTCGCCTTTGTTGTAGGTAAAAAAGCAAATCGAAAAATTTAATTATGTAAGAGAATCTCAATTTCCGTATAATAAAACACTAAACATGAAAACACTAAAACACTATGCAATACTTCCTTTGCTGCTGTTGCTATGCAGTTGCAATGTAAAACCACAAGCTATAGACTATGGCCACGATGGTTGTCATTATTGTAAAATGACCATTGTTGACAAACTGCATGCGGCCGAAATCGTAACCCAAAAAGGTAAGGTTTATAAGTTCGATGCCACAGAATGTATGATTCATTTTTTGGATGAAATCGATACTTCAACTATAGAGCTTTATTTATCTAATAACTATTCAAATCCGGGCGAATTGACTGATGCTACCAAAGCCACATATTTAATTAGTGCCAATGTGCCAAGTCCAATGGGTGCTTTTCTATCTGGTTTTAAAACTGAAAAAGAAGCCAAAGATATTCAGGATCAAAAATTAGGGCATTTATATACCTGGAAAGAACTTTTAAATCACTTTAATTAAACACAAATTCTATTTAGAGATGCATAATATTCTATACATCATATTAATCCTATTCACTTTCCATAGTTTGCCGCTTAAGGCAGACTCTATAAAAGTGTGTTATACATGCGATGTTTCTTCTATAAAAGAAGCCATCGTTATTGCGAAAGATTATGACACGATTAGAATACTAAAAGGTACTTATAAAGAATATAATATTATTATAGATAAGCCACTGACCATTATTGGTGCAAACTTTCCAATAATTGATGGGGAATTAAAAGGCGAAATAATTACTATCACTTCAGATAATGTTACTATTGATGGTTTATTTATCATTAATGTAGGAACAAGTTATACTAATGATTATGCTGCCATTAGAGTAAAAAGGAGTAAAAACTTTGTCATTAAAAATGTGGTATTAGAAAAACTGTTTTTCGGGATTTACCTTGAAAAAGCTCGTGATGGTAAGGTTTATAATAACAAGATAATTGGTGAAGCTGTACAAGAATATAATTCCGGGAATGGAATACAATTATGGTATTGTAGAAATATTGAAATAGAAAATAATTTTGTTCAAGGCGTAAGGGATGGTATTTATTTAGAATTTTCTGATAATTGTACAATAAAAAACAATATAAGCACAAACAACATTCGTTATGGTCTGCATTTTATGTTTTCTAACGATGATATTTATCAAGAAAATACCTTTGAAAAAAATGGAGCTGGAGTTGCTGTTATGTTTTCAAAAAAAATAAAGATGTATAACAATATTTTTAAGAAAAATTGGGGATCTGCTTCTTACGGTTTGCTTTTAAAAGAAATAAACGATGCTGAAATAATAGGCAATATTTTTGAAGAAAATACTATTGGAATTAACATTGAAGGCACAAACAGAATTAATTATAAAAACAATAATTTTATTAAAAATGGTTGGGCCATGAAGGTGCGTGGTGCCTGTTATGCAAACAAGTTCGTGAGTAACAATTTTTTGTACAACTCTTTTGATATTTCCTACAATAGCAAGCTGAACGATAATGAATTCGACAATAATTACTGGAGTAATTATACCGGCTACGATCTCGATAAAGATGGTATTGGCGATGTGCCTTACAGGCCGGTAAAATTGTTCTCTTATATTGTGAACCGTACGCCCGAGACAATAATTTTACTGCGTAGTTTGTTCATTGATATTATAGATTTTTCCGAAAAAGTATCGCCTGTATTTACCCCCGATAATTTATTGGATAATCACCCGTCAATTAAAAAAATAGTATGGTAACCATTGAAAATTTACATAAGAGATTCAATAAAAATATAGTGCTAAGCGGTATTGACCTCAATATTAATGAAAGCGGTATATTTGCTGTCCTTGGGCCGAATGGATCGGGGAAAACCACACTTATAAAGGCTATTTTAGGTATGGTAATTCCCAATAAGGGCCATATTGCCGTACTTGGAGAAAACGTCAGGAACAGTTCGAAATACCGAAAGAAAATCGATTATTTACCTCAAATCGCCAATTTTCCGAGCAATCTAAAGGTAAGGGAGCTCATTAAAATGATAAAAGATCTGCGAGGTAACTCCACCGAGGACCTGCGTTTAATCAATCTCTTTAAATTAGAACCATTTTTAGATAAAAAATTGGGTAATCTTTCGGGAGGCACCAAACAAAAAGTGAATATTGTATTAACTTTTATGTTCGATAGCCCCCTCATTATTTTGGATGAGCCAACAACCGGATTGGATCCAATTTCATTAATTCGTTTAAAGGAATTGATACAGGCTGAGAAAACCAAGGGAAAAACCATATTGATAACATCACACATTATGAGTTTTGTCGAGGAAGTGTCCGATGAGATCGTGTTTTTGCTTGAAGGGAAAATTTATTTTAAAGGCAGCATTGGTGAGCTTAAAACCAAAACCGATCAACCCGATTTTGAACACGCCATTGCATCAATATTAACAGAGAATCATGCTTAAAATATTAAAATACAGTTTTTTCGATTTGATGCGTAGCCGCTGGAGCTACGTATATTTTGGGTTTTATCTGTTGCTCGGAGTGGTCTTATTATTTTTAAATAATGATCTGTCCAAAGCAGTCATTACCCTAATGAATGTTATTATTGTACTTGTACCCCTAATAGGCACCATTTTTGGGGTGATGTATTATTACAATTCCAAGGAATTCACAGAACTCTTACTGGCACAGCCTTTAAACCGCTCCTCTATATTTTTAGGCCAATATTTGGGTGTGGCCATGTCGCTGTCTATGAGTTTGATTTTAGGTTTAGGAATTCCGTTCGTATTATATGGCTTGTTCAAATCGAATGTGATATGGGATTTTTCGTTGCTCCTCATCACCGGAACATTTCTCACCTTTATTTTTACCGCATTGGCCTTTAATATAGCGTTATCTAACGAAAACAAAATCAAAGGCTTTGGTTATGCCATTTTGCTATGGCTGTTTTTAGCCTTGATCTACGATGGCATATTCCTGATGTCGCTCATTTTATTTGAGGACTACCCACTTGATAAACTTTCACTATTTGGAACAATGCTTAATCCTATTGACCTTTCCAGAACCTTGATCTTACTCAAATTGGATATTTCCGCTTTATTGGGTTATACCGGAGCGGTATTTAAAAAGTTCTTCGGAACGAATTTCGGACTCATTATTTCTTTTATAATGCTAACAATTTGGGTGATTTTACCTGTGATGCGTATTACTTATAAATCGAAACGGAAGGATTTTTAGAATAAAGAATTGTTTCTCAATAGGAATATTCATTCTTAATCCACGAAAATAAATTATAACCGGATAAGTACATATGGCTAAGAATATAACCGAGAGGCATTAAAATATGAAATTTACCTCGTTTTAATTATCTTTACAAAACTTCAACAATCGAATATGAGTAAGTGTGAACAATGCATTATACGACAATTTAATTCATTAAAGGCTCTGACAAAGCAGGAGTTAATGAGAATCTCTGACTGCAAAACAACGAAGTATTTAAAAAAGGGTGAAGTTATTTTTGAAGAAGGTGATTCTCTAAATGGTGTGTATTGTGTAAAGGATGGGATATGTAAGCTTTCAAAATTAAGCGCCAATGGTAAGGACCAGATCGTAAAAATGGTTGTAAGGGGAGAGCTTTTAGGTCAGCGCTCGGTGATTAGTGGAGAAAGGACCAATCTGCAGGCTACGGCGTTAAATGATATGGAACTTTGTTTTATCCCGAGAAGCGAGATTATCGGGGATCTTCAGAAAAACGCGAATTTTTCTCTCGATATTTTGAAGCATATGGCTCACGATCTAAAGGAAGCAGACGATATTATTGTGGATATGGCTCAAAAATCTGTGAGGCAACGATTGGCCGAGGCCATAATTAATATAAATAACAGCTTCGGAACCAATGCCGATGGTACTTTAAGTGTGTTATTATCGCGGGAAGATTTTGCGAGTATTGTGGGAACTGCCACGGAATCGGCGATAAGGGTATTGTCTCAATTTAAGAAGGAAGGCCTGATATCTACTATTGGGAAAAAGATTAAAATAGAGGATTTAAATGGGCTAAAAAGAGTGGAATAGATCATTTTTTGCGGTGCTGAATATTATAAAAAAAGACCTTCATTTTATTGAAGGTCTTTTTTCAATTTGAACTACTAAATTTCAATCTAAGGCATCTTTGGTCACGAACCAGCGCCATCCAATTATAGCCATCTGCAATTTATTTGCTTTTGCCAGATCCAATCGGCGTTTACTATAACTGGGAAGAACGGCCTTATTAAGCCTGGCCAATAATTTAAAGCCTTGTTTTTTCACACGTTTAAATTTTAGTTAATTATTTTTTTAAAATTTATTAATGTTGGTTTCATTCTTTAAATTTACTCTTTTTTCTTTTTAGTTGTAATTTGAACCACACCATCCTTGGCTTTATCGCCGAATTTGTCAATGGCGCTTTCTCCTTTAAGAACTTCTATGGTTTCAATGGTATCTGAATCTAAATCATCGATCCTGGATTTGGAGACAATTTTACCATCCAGGACGAATAAGGGCACTTCATCACCGCTATTGGTAAAAAAAACTTTATCTCCTTTACCTTTACCAACAGTCCTTACTTTAATACTTTTACTATTGACCTTGACCCGTACATCTTCATCCACATTTTTTTCAATCAGTTTTCCTTCTTTAATAATAATTTTTTCGCCCGAATCATTATCTATTTCTATAATTTCATGATTGCCTCCTGATATAACATGGACATTTTTAAGATTATGCCCCTTTTTTAATTCATAAACCTTGCCGTTCTTTTTAATAATGAAAACTCCTTCGTCTTCATGCTCTCGCTCTTCCTCGTGTTCATGTTCTTCCTCGTGTTCATGTTCTTCATCCGATGAAAAGAACATGACATTACTTCCTTTTTTGTGGATCTTATGATGCTTGTCCGAAGTGACAAAACTGTAGCCTTTACCGAAGTGTATGTTGGATGGATTTCCAATGGAAATGCTATTGTTCTCAGAGTCAAGAGAAATTACTATGGCTTCGATAGGATCATCGGAGTCCATGTTATAATTGGCCTTGGAGTTCTCAGAACTAACATTGATCTTGATAGCCGTGATCTCGCCGGCATCATTGCGCTTCACTCCTTTAAATTTTACAGTGATACCTTCTTTAGCGAATTTCTCTTTAATTTTAATTAAATCGGCTTCAGTATGATCTTTGGTTATAATAATATCGTGGGTTTCATGACTACTATTTACGTTTACATCGGCATAACTTACCTCTGATAAATCCTCATTTTCAATCACTATTTCCTTAACATTGAAACTCCATAAGAATAGTGCAAGTAGTGGAAGGATTAAAGTAAACTTCCAATGATTACTGATCTTTGATCTTTTTTTGTGTAACATAACGATTCGTTTTTTGATTAATGAATTATAAAAATTGTTGGTTAAAGCCAGTTGGTGATGAGGTACACTGGTTTTAAGTAATAAATATTGATAGCTCTTTTTACATTCGATCTTATTTTGAACATTTTTATCGGCTATAAATTCCAAATTTTGCTGTAAGGTTTTCCGATACATCCAAATAAAGGGATTGAACCACAAAATAATACTGGTTAGTTGAGAGCAAAAAATATCTATGGAATGTAATTGGTAAACATGAACTTTTTCATGTGTTATGATCTGTTTGAGTTCATTGACCTTAAAATGATTGGGATTATAAACGATCCAGTTAAAGAATGAAAACGGAGCAAGGTCATCATGAGTTTCCACAAGGGTATAACGCTTATATTTATGTTTTTTGTTTTTCAACAGAACACGGCTTAAAGAATAAAAATGAAATGCGAACCGGATGAAAAAAAAGAGCACTCCCATAATATAGATTCCCGAAAACAATTGTAAAATATCAAAACTACTTTTCACAGGACCTGTTCCGCTGCTTTCAGCAAAAACAAAATCCTGAACAGGTGTGGAAATTTGTTCAATATATATGGGGATTGTAACAAAAGGAATACAGAAAGCAGTAATTAATCCCAGGAGTAAAAACCACCGGTTCGATTCGAAAAAAGTATCACGTTGTAAAAACAAGTAATAACAAATTAAAAATAGAGCAACTATAGCACTTGATTTTAGTAAATATTCCATGTCTATTTATTCTTTTCGATTAATGAGATAATTTCTTTAAGCTCATCTACGCTAATCTTTTCCTCTTTTGCAAAAAACGACACTACATTTTTATAAGAGCTGTTAAAATAGCTGTCAATAGCAGTATTCATAAATCGTTTTCTATAAGATTCTTTGCTAACAATGGGAAAGTATTGGTGGGTTTTACCAAAAGCATTATAACCCACATATCCCTTTTCTTCCAAATTTCTAATTATTGTTGAGAGGGTATTATAGTGGGGCTTGTCTTTGGGAATTTCGGCCAGGACATCTTTTACGAAAGCTTTTTCAAGTTTCCATAGAATGTGCATGATCTCTTCTTCTTTGTTTGTGAGTTTTTCCATTGTTGGAGTTCATTTTTATACCTGCAAACATATAACTATTTTTATAGTTATACAACTAACATTATAGTTATTTAACGAAAAATTAAGTTTTTAATTATTTAAAAGGTTTAGCCCAAATTATATATTAGAACGTTGTAGTGAGGGCTGAAAGCATAATAAAATAGAGTTTTTTCTAAGTTTTAGCTTAGCATTGTTAAGGTTAAACTTAAAAAAGCAGTGTAACGATCTATTTTGAAGTGATTTCAGATTGTAATAAATTTTCTAATGTATAATTTGGGTTTAAATACTATCTTCACAAAAAAAATATTTTTATGAGTTTGATTTGGGTAATATTAGGATTAATACTGCTTGTCATAGGCGGTGAGTATCTCGTGAGGTCCTCAGTGGCATTATCCTTTAAATTAAGCATATCTAAACTTGTTATTGGGATGACGGTGGTTTCTTTTGCGACTTCCGCACCAGAGTTAATAGTGAGTTTAAAGGCGGCTCTTACAGGTTCTCCGGCCATTGCCATAAATAATGTTTTGGGATCAAATATTGCCAATATTGGACTGGTGTTAGGTATTACTGCTTTATTAGGGACGATTGTCGTGGATAGAAAAGATTACAAACTAATTTGGCCTGTGTTAATGCTTTTTTCGATAGCAGTGTACTATTTTTTAAGCAATGATAACCAACTTAAAAGATTTGAAGGGTTTATTTTAATATCCGCCTTAATCCTCTTTTTATTTGTATTGATAAGGCGATCTAAAAAAGGTGATATTCCGGATGAAGTTGACGATACCCTGGCTATTGTTTCGAATTTTAAAATAATTATATGGTTAGTTATCGGTGGCACAGCTTTATACTTTGGTTCTAAGTGGTTGTTAGATGGCGCGATAGAATTTGCAGATACCATAGGAGTAAGTAAAGCTGTAATTTCTGTATCTATGATTGCAGTTGGTACCAGCATACCAGAACTGGCGGCTTCAATTATGGCTGCAATTAAACAAGAAAAAGCCATTTCTCTTGGAAATATAATTGGGTCGAATATATTTAATATAGCATCTGTATTAGGTATTACTTCAATTATTAAAACCATCCCGGTTACCGAGCCGGAAATATTAACAAGAGATATTTTTTGGATGATTGCATTTACGTTTGTATTAATCCCCTTAACTTTACTCCCTAAAAGATATCAAATAGGCCGACTCAAAGGATTTTTTCTGATTCTGGGATACTCTATTTTTATGGTAGTGGTGTTCAGATAGAATGAGAATAAGACAATAAAAGACCGAACAAATGCCCGGCCTTTTTATGACTAAAACAGATATACTATACTAAAGCTTCAATAGTGATTTCGGCTTCCTTTACAGTTTTAATAATTCTTCCTGCAATTTTATAAGGGTCTCCATTTGATGCTGGTCTTCGGTCTTCCAACCATCCTTTCCATCCATTTTCCACTGTTATTATTGGGATACGGATTGAAGCCCCGCGGTCGGAAACTCCATAGCTAAAATCGGAAACATGAGCGGTTTCATGCAATCCGGTCAGTCGTTCATCATTAAAAGCGCCATAAACTCCAATATGTTCTTCTGTTACAGGTCTGAATGCTTCACAGATTCTTTCGTAAATTTCTTGCGAACCACAGGTTCTCAATGTAGTGTTCGAGAAGTTGGCATGCATACCCGATCCATTCCAATCACCTTTTACTGGTTTTGGATGTAATTCAATATAATAACCATATTTTTCCGTCAGTCTATTTAGCAAGTATCGTGCAATCCAAATTTCATCTCCGGCTTTTTTAGCCCCTTTAGCAAATAATTGAAACTCCCATTGGCCCGGAGCAACTTCCTGGTTAATTCCTTCAAAATTAAGTCCGGTATCAATACATAAATTGGCATGCTCTTCTACGAACTCTCTTCCCCAGGTAAAACGCCCACCTACAGAACAATAATATTTCCCTTGTGGGCCAGGAAATCCTCCTCGCGGGAATCCTAATGGCAGATCAGTTTTAGTGTCCATTAAGAAATATTCCTGCTCAAATCCAAACCAGAAATCAGCATCATCGTCATCAATAGTAGCTCTTGCATTAGAAGCATGAGGACTACCATCAACATTTAAAACTTCAGCCATTACTAAATAACCGTTACGTCTTTCAGGATCCGGGTAAATGGCTACCGGCTTTAACAAACAGTCAGACGCATCGCCTGTAGCTTGTTCAGTCGATGATCCATCAAAAGACCAGATTGGACAATCTTCTAAATTACCACTAAAATCATTTTCAATTTTGGTCTTACTTCTCAACTCCTGGGTTGGTGTATGACCATCTAACCATATATACTCTAATTTTGATTTACTCATTTTCTTAAAAATTATTTTACACTATCATTTTTACAGGACAAAAATAAATTAAATATATTTTTATGCTATATTTTTGGGGGTAAAAAGTAGGAACTTATTAATATTTTTATTAACACCCTATTTTTTAGGGGGTATATTTGCAAAAAATGTTTTATTCATAGATATAAAATATTAAATTGTTAATAAATTATTTATTTGATTGCCTTTTTTAGTGTGAATAATGCATCTAAATTTGTGCTTCTATTATATTTCAAGGAGAAAAACAATTAAAACGTATATATAATGTCAACTTTAAGATTCCATGCATTAAAAGAAACCCCCGATAGGAAACCAGTAATTATAGAAGAGACCGAGCGACGCTCGGCCATTTTTGGTGAAAATGTGTTTAATGAAAATACAATGCGTCAATATTTAACTAAAGACGCCTTTAATGGTGTTATGAATGCTATCGATCACGGTACAAAAATTGATCGTAAAATTGCTGATCAGGTATCATCGTCAATGAAGGAATGGGCATTATCCAAAGGGGTTACTCATTATACACATTGGTTTCAGCCGCTAACAGGGGCAACGGCCGAAAAACACGATGCTTTTTTTGAGACTATAGGTGGCGGGGTTGCCATTGAAAAGTTTGGGGGAGATCAATTGGTACAGCAGGAACCGGATGCCTCAAGTTTTCCTAGTGGAGGTATTAGAAATACATTTGAAGCCCGCGGCTATACGGCCTGGGATCCAACATCACCGGCCTTTATATATGGAACCACATTGAGCATACCTACTATATTTGTGGCTTACACTGGTGAGGCATTGGATTATAAAACACCATTATTAAAAGCACTCCATGCCGTTGACGATGCTGCCACCGCAGTTTGTAAATATTTTGACAAAAATGTTAAGAAAGTAACGTCCTCACTAGGCTGGGAGCAAGAATACTTTTTAGTAGATAAAGCTTTAGCGAATAGTCGTCCGGATATTATATTAACCGGTAGAACACTTTTAGGACATTCGTCCGCAAAAGGGCAACAATTGGATGATCATTATTTTGGATCAATTCCAAATCGTGCACTAAACTTTATGCGTGATTTAGAAACCGAATGTATGTTTTTAGGGATTCCAGTAAAAACGCGTCATAACGAAGTAGCACCAAATCAGTTTGAATTGGCACCAATTTACGAGGAATCAAATCTGGCTGTAGATCATAATTCATTATTAATGGATCTTATGGGGAAAGTAGCTTCACGCCATAATCTTAAAGTACTGTTACACGAAAAACCTTTTGCAGGTATAAATGGTTCCGGTAAGCATAACAACTGGTCACTTTCAACAAATACAGGTGTTAACTTGTTAGGGCCTGGAAAAACACCTATGAGTAATCTTCAGTTTTTAGCGTTTTTTATAAACACTATTAAAGCCGTTTATGAATACGAGGAATTGCTAAGAGCCTCCGTTGCTTCTGCCAATAACGATCATCGTTTAGGCGCAAACGAAGCGCCTCCAGCCATTATTTCTGTATTTATTGGTGAGCAATTAACCAAAGTTTTAGAGGAGTTAGAAGGGGTAACTGATGGAAAATTGTCTCCTGAAGAAAAAACGGATCTTAAGTTAAACGTCGTAGGTAAAATTCCTGAAATACTTCTTGACAATACCGATAGAAACAGAACATCGCCATTTGCATTTACAGGAAATAAATTTGAGTTTAGAGCTGTAGGATCTACAGCAAATTGTGCAAACCCGATGACAGTGTTAAATACGATTGTTGCAAAACAATTAAAAGACTTTAAAACTGAAGTTGATAAATTAGTTGTAAATAAAGATTTAAAGAAAGACGAAGCTATTTTTAATGTATTAAGAGAATATATTAAGGCTTCAAAGAAGATATTATTTGAAGGAAATGGGTATAGTGAAGCTTGGGAAAAAGAAGCAAAAAAACGTGGATTAAGCAACAACAAAACAACACCCGAAGCTTTGAAAGCTAGAGTTTCTAAAAGCGCCGTTGCATTATTTGAGGAAATGAATGTTATGAGTAAGATCGAAGCAGAAGCTCGTTATGAAATTGAAGTAGAAGAATATACCATGCGTATTCAAATTGAAGCTCGAGTTTTGGGAGATATTGCAGGGAATCATGTTGTGCCAACAGCGGTGCGTTATCAGAATACTCTAATCGAAAATGTTTCTGGATTAAAAGATATTTTCGGTAAGGACTATGAAATTCATGCCAGTGAACAAATAAATATGATTAAAAAAATATCGGAGCATATTGAAGGGATTCATTCTAAAGTCGATAAAATGATTAATGCTCGCAAGAAGGCAAATAAGATTGAAGATGCCGAAGTAAAAGCTGAAGCTTATTGTTTTAAAGTGAGACCATTTTTTGAAGATATAAGATATCATTGCGATAAGTTAGAGCTTATGGTTGATGACGAACTTTGGCCTTTGACAAAATACAGAGAGTTATTATTTACCAGGTAATTATTAATTTAAATGAAGCTCACTTTCTGTGAGCTTTTTTTATATGTACTTTTGTTATCAGAAAATGATACTTATTTATGGAAGTTAGTAAACGATATGCACAAAGAGGTGTTTCAGCGTCAAAAGAAGATGTCCACGATGCCATTAAGAATATCGATAAGGGAATATTCCCAAAGGCTTTTTGTAAGATCGTCCCAGATTATTTGACCAATGACGATGAGTATTGCTTGATCATGCATGCAGATGGAGCAGGAACAAAATCATCTTTAGCCTATATGTATTGGAAGGAAACTGGAGATATTTCAGTTTGGAAAGGTATTGCCCAGGATGCTTTAATCATGAATATTGATGATCTGCTTTGTGTGGGAGCTACTAATGATATTATGTTGTCTTCAACCATTGGTCGGAACAAGAACCTGATTCCCGGTGAAATCATTTCGGCAATAATAAATGGTACAGAAGACTTAATTGCTGAATTAAAAAACTTTGGCATTTCTATTCATTCAACCGGTGGAGAAACTGCCGATGTTGGCGATCTTGTACGGACCATTATTGTAGATTCTACCGTTACAGCCCGTATGAAGCGTTGTGATGTTATAGATAATGCCAACATCAAAGCAGCGGATGTTATTGTTGGTTTGGAAAGCTTTGGACAAGCCACTTACGAGAAGGAATATAACGGCGGTATGGGAAGTAATGGGTTAACATCAGCGCGTCATGATGTATTTCATAAGTACTTGGCTTCAATATATCCTGAAAGTTTTGATGCAGCAGTTCCTGATGATCTGGTCTATTCCGGTAATGTGAAACTGACCGATGCTGTTAAGGACTCACCCATTGATGCAGGGAAATTAGTGTTGTCACCGACGCGAACTTACGCACCAATTATCAAAGCGATTTTGTCAAAATATAACAAAGAGACGATTCATGGTATGATCCATTGCAGTGGCGGCGCTCAAACTAAAATTTTACATTTTATTGATAATCTTCATATTATTAAAAACAATATGTTTGCTGTTCCACCTTTATTTAAATTAATTCAGGAACAATCGCAAACCGACTGGAAGGAAATGTACCAGGTCTTTAATTGTGGTCACCGGATGGAATTATATGTATCTCATACAGTAGCAGAGGATATTATTTCTATATCAAAATCCTTTAATGTTGATGCACAGATTGTAGGACACGTTAAGGCTTCTGCCGAAAAAAAACTCACTATTTCCAGTGAGTTTGGGGAATTCAATTATTAAAACACGATAGGTTTTTATTAAACTACAAAGTTAAATAATTTGTTAACTTTTTTATGTTGATAAATTTTTAAACAATTGATTACTAATGCTTTAACCTTTTATTGCTGTAAACTTTATGATTTAAATTATGTTTTAAGTTGTTTATTTTTTGTTTATTTATACACCTTAAAGAATATACTAACAACCATCTGAAATTCAATACCCATAATGAAAGTAGACATCCTATCTATTCCTAAAAAAAAACCTACACACAAGACGAAGCATTTCAAACTGCATTACAATATTTTAAAAATGATGATCTCGCGGCTCGTGTATGGGTGAACAAGTATGCCCTGAAGGATTCTGAAGGAAATATTTATGAATCCACTCCGGATGATATGCATCGAAGAATTGCTAAAGAAATAGCAAGAATTGAATTGCGGTATCCAAACCCCTTGTCCGAAGAAGATGTTTTCGGCTTAATTAAAAATTTCAAATATATCGTGCCACAGGGCAGCCCGATGGCAGGTATTGGTAATCCGTTTCAAATTGGATCACTTTCAAACTGTTTTGTCATAGGTAATGATGGTGATTCCGATTCTTATGGAGGTATTATGAAAATTGACCAGGAGCAGGTACAACTCATGAAACGTCGGGGAGGTGTTGGACACGATCTATCATATATCCGCCCAAAAGGATCAGCTGTTAAAAATTCTGCTTTGTCCTCTACAGGCCTAGTGCCTTTTATGGAACGCTATTCAAATTCTACACGTGAAGTCGCACAAGATGGAAGGCGTGGAGCTCTCATGTTGTCCGTTTCTATAAATCATCCCGATTCCGAGGATTTTATAGATGCAAAGTTGGAGCAGGGTAAGGTTACCGGAGCTAATGTTTCGGTACGTATGGATAATGAATTTATGAAGGCCGTAAAAGTTAATGGAACATATACTCAAAAGTACCCTATATTTAGTAACGACCCAAAGTTTTCAAAGACTATTAAAGCCAACGCGCTATGGGAAAAAATTGTGCATAACGCATGGAAATCTGCCGAGCCGGGTATCTTGTTTTGGGACACGATTATTAACGAATCGATCCCCGATTGTTATGCAGATCTTGGTTACAAAACGGTATCAACTAACCCCTGTGGTGAGATTCCGTTATGCCCTTACGATTCCTGTCGTTTGCTGGCTATCAATTTATTTTCTTATGTAGATCAACCATTTACAGAACAGGCCGTTTTCAATTTTGAACTATTTAAAAAACATATCGCAGCGGCCCAGCGCATTATGGATGATATCATCGATTTAGAACTCGAAAAAGTAGATGACATATTATCAAAAATAAATGCAGATCCTGAAGAAGAAGAATTAAAAGCAACCGAGCGCAGGCTTTGGGAGAATATAAAACATAAAGCGGAAGAAGGGCGACGTACCGGAATTGGTATTACTGCCGAAGGGGATATGCTTGCCGCTTTGGGCATTCAATATGGAAGCGAAAAAGGAAATGAATTCTCTGTCAGGGTTCATAAAACCATGGCTATTGAAGCGTATCGTGCCTCTGTCTATACTGCTAAAGAGCGCGGTGCATTCGCTATATTTGATGCCGAACGTGAAAAGGAAAATCCGTTTATTCAACGCCTCAAAGAAGCCGATGAAAAGCTGTATTATGAAATGCTGGAGTATGGCAGGCGTAATATTGCATTACTAACCATTGCGCCAACAGGAACAACAAGTTTAATGACCCAGACATCATCCGGAATCGAACCTGTATTCCTTCCGGTGTATAAACGCAGAAGAAAAGTAAATCCAAACGATAAAAATGCTCGAATAGATTTTGTAGATGAAGTAGGTGATTCCTGGGAAGAGTATGTGGTATTTCACCATAGGTTTAAACAATGGATGGAAGTAAACGGAATTGATTCTTCTAAAAACTTTACACAGCATGAGTTGGATGATCTTATAAAACAATCCCCTTATTACAAGGCAACGTCTAACGATGTGGATTGGTTAAGTAAAGTTCACATGCAGGGTGCCGTACAAAAATGGGTGGATCATTCTATAAGTGTTACCATAAATTTACCAAATAATGCTACCGAAGAGTTGGTTGGAAAATTGTATTTGGAGGCTTGGGAAGCCGGCTGTAAAGGCGTTACAGTTTATAGAGATGGTTCTCGTTCAGGGGTGTTGATTTCTAATGAAGAGAAAAAAGAGAGTGAACAGAAAATATTAACGACATTTCCAGTTAAACGACCACAAATATTAGAAACAGATGTGGTGCGTTTTCAGAACAATAAGGAAAAATGGATCGCTTTTATAGGATTGATAGAAGAGAAGCCCTATGAAATTTTTACAGGACTTGCCGATGATGAGGACGGGATATTATTACCGCGTTGGGTAAATAGCGGTCTAATCATAAAAAACAGAAATGAAGACGGTACCTCGCGCTACGATTTTCAGTACAAAAATATTAGAGGCTACAAAACCACTATCGAAGGATTATCACACAAGTTTAATCCGGAATTTTGGAATTATGCCAAACTATTTTCGAGTACGCTTCGCCATGGTATGCCCATTGATAAAATAGTGGACTTAATCAATAGCCTTCAGTTAGACAGCGAATCCATAAATACCTGGAAAAATGGTGTTGTTCGTGCCTTAAAACGTTACGTAGAAGACGGAACTAAAGCCAAAGGACAAACTTGTAGCAATTGTAATTCAGAGCATTTAATTTATCAGGAAGGTTGCTTAACCTGTAAAGATTGTGGATCCTCTAAGTGCGGATAATAAAATTTTTAAAATTAAGGAGTTGGACTAAAATTTAACTCTTCCGGAAATACCGAAACATCAAAATTCCAAAGTAAAGGCAAAAGAAAATAGGTAATCAGTGTCAAGAGGATTATTGAAATTATATTCATCCATATTCCTGTACGCATCATATCCGGAATTCTTAAATAGCCCGATCCAAAAACAACGGCATTGGGGGGTGTAGCGACAGGAAGCATAAATGCACAAGATGCCGCAACAGTAATCCCCACCATGAGGGTATATGGATGTACCTGTAAAGCATATGCTACCGGAACAATTACCGGTAATAACATTGCTGTTGTAGCAAGATTCGATGTGATCTCTGTAAGGAAATTAACGGCAAAAATTAAGATCAGAAGCAATACAATAAGTGGGAGCGCTTCAACTAAAGAAATCTGCGAGGCGATCCAAAGGGCCAGCCCACTGGTTTTAAACCCTTCGGCCAGGGCCAAACCACCACCAAAAAGGAGTAATATTCCCCAGGGGAGCTTTACAGCGCTTGCCCAATCTATAATTTGAGCTCTTCCGTTTTTAGAGGGTAATAAGAACAAAGCAATTGCAGAAGCCAGGGCAATAATGGTATCGTCAATAGCGGGAATAAATTGTTTTAACAGAAAGGAGCGTGTAATCCATAAAAAAGCAGTTATAACAAAAACAATGAGAACGGTTTTTTCTTCATAGCTTATTTTTCCCAATTGTTGTACCTGTTTATTGATCTCGGCTTTACCCCCAGGAAATTCTTTTTGGGTAAACTTAAAGGCTACCTTAGTTAAATAGTTCCAACATATAAATAATAAGATCACAGATATGGGTAATCCAAAGACTATCCATTTTGAAAACGTTAGCTCAATATTATAATGATCTTCAAGTATCCCTGCCAGGACAAGATTGGGAGGAGTGCCAATTAAGGTGGCAATTCCGCCAATAGAGGCACTGTAAGCAATTGCTAACATTAATGCTTTTCCAAATATGGTATTTTCGTTCTCAATAGTATCAGGATTGTCTTTGAGTTGAGAAATTATGGCCAGACCAATGGGAAGCATCATAACCGTAGTTGCCGTATTGGAGATCCACATCGACAAAAATGCTGTGGCCACCATAAAGCCAAGTATTATTCTGTTTACACTTGTACCAATTATTTTTATAATATTAAGCGCAATTCGCTTGTGTAAATTCCACTTTTCTATGGCTATTGCCAGAATGAATCCGCCGATATACAAAAACACATATTTATGTCCAAATGACGCGGTGGTTGCGCCGAGCTTCATAGCTCCGGTAACCGGGAAAAGGATTATTGGAAGTAATGAGGTAACTGCTATAGGCATAACCTCAAGTATCCACCAAATGGCTACCCATAGTGTCGTTGCCAAAACAGCATTTGCTTCTTTAGAAAGTCCTTCAGGATGAAAAAATAAAAGTGTAAAAGCAAAGAGTAATGGCCCCAAAACGAACCCGAATTTTTTCAAGAAGGAATTTTGCATAAATCGTAATTGAGAATGCAAAATACAACTTTATTAATTTTAAAATTATATATACTCCTTAATTACCATAAGGAATGATAGGGTTATTGAGATATCAACTAAAAATAGAATTGAAAAAAGTTTAATTGTAGAAATACCTAAACGCTTATAAATAATTAGTTTTCGTTTGGCCTTAGTTTCATTTACCATAAACCAAACAAAAATTGTGAGCAACAATTTTGTCACCACTGCCGGCATGATATATGGATTCATAATAACAATTATTATATTAATTATGAAAGACCAAAGTATAAACGGCCTGTAGAATGCAAGTATTGAAATGAATTGTTGCATGATATTATTATAAACGGGAGATGAATGCAAATATTTTTGTCAGGCACATTGAAAATTTATGACTATTGACAATTCATAAATTATCGTATTTTTGCCACACAATTGAAGTCCTTAAATGTTAGAAAAGATACAAATAGTAAAACAGCGGTTTGATGAGGTTAGTGATTTGATAATACAGCCCGATATTATTACTGACCAAAAGCGCTATGTCCGGTTAAATAAAGAATATAAAGACCTGAAAAAGTTGGTCGATAAAGGATTAATTTATGAATCCTTAACTAATAACATCAAGGAGGCGGAAGACATTATTGCTGAAGAGAGCGATGAAGAAATGGTCGAAATGGCAAAGATACAGTATGAAGAGTCCAGGGAACAGATCACAATTCTTGAAGAAGAAATAAAAGTGATGTTAATTCCAAAGGATCCCGAAGATTCTAAGAATGCCGTGATGGAATTACGTGCCGGGACTGGCGGTGATGAGGCCAGTATTTTTGCAGGCGACCTGTTTAGAATGTATACCAAATATTGTGAAAGTAAAGGCTGGAAGGTAGATACCGTAGATTTTAGCGAAGGCACCAACGGCGGATTTAAGGAAATTCAGTTTGAAGTGGCCGGTGAAGATGTTTACGGAACTTTAAAGTTTGAAGCAGGGGTCCACCGTGTTCAACGTGTACCACAAACCGAGACCCAGGGGCGTGTTCATACCAGTGCGGCGACAGTCATGGTATTTCCTGAAGCCGAGGAATTTGATGTAGAGATTAACCCCAAGGATGTACGCATAGATTTCTTCTGTTCATCCGGCCCCGGAGGGCAATCGGTCAATACTACCTATTCGGCGGTGCGGTTAACCCATATCCCTACGGGGTTAGTGGCTCAATGTCAGGACCAAAAATCACAACATAAAAATAAAGAGAAGGCCTTTAAGGTATTGCGTTCCCGACTTTATGATATGGAACTGGCCAAAAAACAGAAAGAAGATGCAGCAAAGCGTGGTTCTATGGTAAGTAGCGGAGATCGAAGTGCAAAGATAAGAACCTATAATTACTCGCAAGGCCGGGTAACAGATCACAGGATTGGCCTGACCCTTTACGATCTGTCCAATATTATTAATGGTGATATTCAAAAGATAATTGATGAACTGATGCTTGCCGAAAACACCGAAAAGCTTAAGGCTAATAGCGATGTAATTTAATAATTAGGTATTAGGTACTAGGTAATGGGTAATTGACTCAAATATTATAAATGAGAAACTTTAGGGAATTAGAAATTTGGCAGGACTCAATTAAATTAGTTAAAGAAGTTTATAAATTAGTTGCAAAATTACCTGATTCAGAAAAATTTGGTTTAAAATCTCAATTTACCCGATGTGTTATATCTATTCCTGCCAATATCGCTGAAGGTTGTGCAAAAGATTCTCAAAAAGATTTTGTAAGATTTCTTCAAATTAGTTTAGGTTCCGCTTTTGAGTTGGAGACACATTTGATTATTTGTAAAGAACTTTCTTTCATTGCTACAGATGAAGAAAATGAAATTTTGGTAAAGATCAATATTCTTCAGAAAAGAACGAAATCCTTAATTAATTATTCCAAGACCAAGTCCTAACACCTAAAACCCATGACCCAAAACCAATTAACGGATCAAATCTTCAAAAAGAAATCCTTCCTATGCATAGGGCTTGATGTGGATTTAGAGAAAATTCCTGAACATCTTTTACGGGAAGAGGATCCAATTTTTGCATTCAATAAGGCCATTATTGATGCTACTCATCACTTATGTGTTGCCTATAAACCCAATATTGCATTTTATGAAGCTTATGGCTTGAAAGGCTGGAAATCATTGAAAAAAACAATTGATTATTTAAATGAAAATTATCCGGATATTTTTACCATTGCCGATGCCAAGCGTGGCGATATTGGTAATACCAGTTCCAGGTATGCTAAAGCCTTTTTCGAAGATCTGAATTTTGATAGCATGACCATTGCACCATATATGGGTAAGGATTCTGTTGAACCCTTTCTGGCATTTGAAGGGAAGCATGCTATTCTTTTAGCCTTAACCTCTAATCCCGGTGCTACCGATTTTCAAACAATGACGCTTGAAGATAAAACCCTTTATAATCAAGTTTTAGAAACTTCTTTAACGTGGAAAAATTCTGAAAACCTGATGTATGTTGTTGGAGCGACTCAAGCCGAAAGGCTGGCAGATATTCGTAAGATTATTCCAGATAGTTTTTTGCTTATCCCCGGTGTTGGTGCCCAGGGCGGAAATTTGCAGGATGTTTGTAAATACGGGATGAACACAGCTGTTGGATTGTTGGTCAATTCTTCACGCGAAATTATTTATGCCTCACACAAAGAAAATTTTACAATAGCTGCGGCCAAAAAAGCAAAAGACCTGCAACTGCAAATGGCAGAAATTTTAATTAAATAATAAATTAAAGTAATGGTTTACTTCGATAATTTACTTTTATAGCGTATCGTTTTAGTTTCAGTTTTATCTGAGTTTTGTTCCGATTTTTTAGAGATTATGGTACCTCTTTCGTTTGGTCTTATGGTACCCACACGGCAATAATGCGTATTCATAAATGCTTTTATTTATAAATACGAGACAAATTGTGGGTTTGGATGTTAAGAAACTGCGTTTTTCTTAATTTTTTATGACACAGGTTGCGAAGTTTCTCCCGATAGGTACTTTAGTCGGTTTAATTCATCAAGAAGTTTAATTGCTTTGTATTCCGAAATATCGCTTAACGCATGATCCGTTTGACGCAAATTATAGGCCTGCTCGACGAGCTGTTTATAACGCTCATTAAGTTTTTTTTGATGTTTCTTAATATGGTCGATTCGGTTCATTATAAATGATAATAATAAGCTATTAAATATACATTATTATTTGACAATTAAAAAGTTAGCACAAAATTATTTGCAAAAACAAAACCAATCTCAAATTTTTGAAATCGGTTTCTTACTTGTAAAGCTAACTAACTGACTAATTACTCATTATAAAGATTTTCAATTCTTATAATACCAAGATCGACAAATCCATTTTTTGCAATGTCATGCCAACATTAGTATTATATTAGCAAAGCACTAATTTTTTTAAATTATGAAAAGGATCGTTATAATTTTATTTTGTTTGATGGTATCAATTTCTTTGAATGCACAGACAAACGATTGCAAATGTTGCACAGCAAAGCATTCAGAATTTGACTTTTGGATAGGCACATGGAATATCACCAATCCCGATGGAACAGCTGCTGGGAAGAACCTGATCGAAAAGATCCAGGACCAGTGTTTACTTCGTGAAAACTGGAAAAGCGCCAAAGGCAGCTTTACCGGAACCAGTAATAATTTTTATAATTTCAAGACAGACCAATGGGAACAAATTTGGTTGGATAATCAGGGGGGCAGCTTACATCTTAAAGGAAATAAAGTTGGAAATCAAATGATCCTTCAAACCGATGAAGAAAAAAATAAGGATGGAACACCCTTTTATCATCGCATAACCTGGACCCATAATGCCGATGGTTCAGTTCGTCAGTATTGGGAAACCATTACCAATGGAACTGAGGTCAAAGTGGCTTTCGATGGATTGTATAAAAAGAATTAATAATGTTTGCTTATCAGTTCCTCAGTTTCTACTAAGGATTTAAACACATCAAATCCTTTTCCCTGGGTCCTTAAGGCACCTAATGTATTGGCATAATGAGCGGCCTTTATATGGTCGTTATGAACAGCGAAACCATAGGCCAGTCCGCCGGCAAAAGAATCACCACAACCCGTAGTATCAATCACATCTTTAACAGATACCGAGTGGATAAAATCTTTTTTAACAGATCCTTCGTCTTTTGTGTAAGCCGCGCAACCTCTCGAATCTAAAGTAACGTAAAGGGTACTCACGTTTGTATTAAGCACATATTCTGCAAATGCATCGAGATGTTCGGTGCTGTCTTCATTGTAGAGTTCTTCATCCGAATAATCTTTATCCACCCAGCTGCAAAGGGATTCCTCCAGATTCATTTTTAGAACATCAATATATTTTAACCACTCGTCTCTATCATCCCAATAACGCCTTAGGCGTTTGCCTTCTTCGGTAACATATGTGGTTGGGCCGTGGGCATCAAAAATAATTTTCGCATTGCTATGTGCCTTAATATACTTTAAGGTTTCAATTTCTATCTCAAAATCCGTTATGGGGACAAACACAAAACAATCCGCATCCAAAAAAGGAGCTACATCTTCAGGAGTTATAGGGCCCATGTTTGCAGTTTGCTTTTCAAGCCTGTTATTCTGGTCAATAAAATTGAGTTCGATGATCGTTCCAAGATCCTTATCGGAGTACACCCCATTGGTATTAATATTTCCATAATTATTTAGTAAATCAAGAATGGGTTTAGAGTCTTTTTTATGGATATTGGCAATGGGAATGACTTCACCTATACCTTCCAATAGTTTGGCCAGAGCAATTGCCGGGTGGGTTACACAGCCATATTTGGTAATGGTTTCACCCTTGTATGTCCTTATCGTGTCTACCGGTATTGGTCCGACTATTGCTATTTTATAACTCATTAAATCATGATTTGTCCTGTAAAGAAAACACTTTTTTTAATAAATCCGTGGTTCTTGACGAAAGCTTTGTGCGTATTTCCTTTTCTTCAACCGCAATCATGGTATAAACACCGTCCAAAGCTTCATTGGTCACATAATCGGTAAGATCCGGGTTGACATTATTCGTTAGAGGAAGGGCATTGTACTTATTAATTAAGTTTTCCCAGATCTGGTCGGCACCAACCTTACTGAAAGACTTCTTAATCACAGGGTTGAATTTCGCATACAAAGCCGTCTGGGTTTTTCCCGTTAAATATTGTGTAGCAGCGTCATCATTACCCAATAATATGCCTTTGGCATCTGTGAAAGTAATTCCTTTAACGGCATCCACAAAAATTGGGGTAGCCTCCTTTACAGCGTCTTCTGCAGCCCTATTCAATATTTTAAGGCCTTCATCGGCCAGTTTGCTCAAACCAATATCACGTAATGTTTTATCTACCTTTTTAAGCTCATCCGGTAATAAGATCTTCACCAGCTCATTTTTAAAGAAGCCATCCTTTTGGGTTAATTTACTAACCTGCTTATCAATTCCAAAATCAAGCGCTTGTCTAAGTCCGGATGCGATATCGGCTTCACTTATACCACCCTGGGGTAATTTATTAATTACATCCTGTAACTCTGCACATGCTGTAAGATTAAAAATGAGAACGAGGCATAAAAATTTTTGTTTCATATTTTGGGGTTTTATCTTTATCAAATATATATATTATGAAATAAACCTTAACAATTATGTTGAAACTAACCAAAATGATAATTAGGTTTATTCCATTTGACCATTAAAAGACGATAAATATTATCAAATGAAAGCAATTCAAATACCATTCCTTATTATAGGATTGATTCTCAGTATGGGATGTAAAATGGAGGAAGAAACCACCGGTATTGTTCCTTATGAGCAATATATAACCGTACTCGGAATTGCACAGGACGCGGGCTTTCCTCAAATTCATTGCGAAAAGGACTGCTGCAAAGCATTTTATAACAAGACAGAAGCCAAAAAACGAGTATCCTGTTTAGGTCTTGTTGATTTGGAAGATGAAAAAAAATGGCTGTTTGATGCCACGCCAGATATTACAGAACAAGTGAGATCTCTAAAAACCAACCATCTGGATAATGGAAATGTTATCGATGGTATTTTTCTTACACATGCCCATATCGGGCACTATACAGGATTAATGCATTTAGGATTTGAAGCTATGGGAGCGAAAGATATTCCTGTATATGCCATGCCAAAAATGAAGGCCTTTCTTGAAAATAATGGCCCCTGGAGCCAACTGGCAGCAATGAAAAACATCAATTTAAGGGCGTTAAAAAACGACTCCGTAATCAGATTGAATACCAAAATAAAAATAACCCCAATATTGGTTCCCCATCGTGACGAATACTCTGAAACCGTTGGTTACAAAATTGAAGGAAATAACAGATCTGCTCTATTCATTCCGGATATTGATAAATGGCACATCTGGAATAGGGATATCATTGAAGAAGTAAAAAAAGTAGATTATGCCTTTTTGGATGCCTCTTTTTTTAGGGACGGCGAAATCTCCAGGCCAATGAGCGAAATCCCACATCCTTTTACAACTGAAACCACAAGTTTATTTGAAAATGAATCTGTTCAGACCAAATCTAAAATCTATTTCATTCATTTTAACCATACCAATCCGGCAATATTAGATTCACATCATTTAAAAGATAGTATAATGAATTTGGGTTTTAATTTTGCAAAGGAGGGTGATATCTTCGGGCTTTGAGATTCTTAGATATTTCCTAAAAACACCTAAGTTTTTTTGAATATTCCGTAAATTGCGGCACCAAATAACCGATTTTGTTATAGATGAAGCAAATTCCACCATACAAGCCTAAAAATAAAGTTCGAATCGTAACTGCAGCCTCCTTGTTTGACGGGCATGATGCCGCCATAAATATTATGCGCCGCATAATTCAGTCAACAGGTGTTGAGGTCATTCATTTGGGACATGACCGAAGTGTGGAGGAAGTTGTAAATACAGCGATACAGGAAGATGTAAATGCCATTGCCATGACCTCATATCAGGGCGGTCATAACGAATATTTCAAATACATGCACGATTTGCTTCAGGAAAGAGGAGCCGGACAGATTAAGATCTTTGGTGGGGGAGGCGGGGTCTTTCTTCCACAAGAGATTGAGGAACTAATGAAATATGGTATAACCCGAATTTATTCTCCCGATGATGGCCGCGAAATGGGCTTACAAGGTATGATCAATGACCTGGTACAACAGTCCGATTTTGCTATTGGTGATGTGCTTGATGGTGAAGCCGATGTTTTGATCGAAAAGGATCCCCAATCTATAGCTCGAATTATTTCTTCGGCCGAGAATTTTCCCGAAGTAGCCAGGAACGCATTAAAGACGATCCACGATAAAAATAGATCTTCAAAAACGCCCATACTTGGTATTACAGGTACCGGCGGTTCGGGAAAATCAAGTTTGGTCGATGAACTGGTACGTCGATATTTAATAGATTTCCCCACGAAAACGGTAGGTATTATCTCTGTCGATCCGTCCAAGCGTAAGACAGGAGGCGCCCTGTTGGGCGATAGAATTAGAATGAATGCCATTAATAATCCAAGGGTATATATGCGTAGTTTGGCCACCCGACAATCCAATTTGGCATTGTCCAAATATGTAAATGAAGCCATTGAGGTTATAAAAGCTGCCGAATACGATCTGATTATTTTGGAAACATCGGGCATTGGACAGTCAGATACAGAGATCATAGAACATAGTGATGTATCCTTGTATGTAATGACTCCCGAATTTGGTGCCGCTACCCAATTGGAGAAGATCGATATGTTGGATTTTGCCGATCTGGTCGCCTTAAATAAATTTGATAAAAGAGGTGCTCTTGATGCGCTGCGTGATGTTAAAAAGCAATACGTGCGAAATAATGATCTTTGGGATTTACCACAGGAGGAATTACCGGTTTTTGGAACGATAGCATCACAATTTAACGATCCGGGTATGAATGCCCTCTATAAGGCCATCATGGATAAAATTGTTGAGAAAACGGATGCTGACCTAAATTCCAATATTGAGATATCGGAGGGTATGAGTGAAAAAGTTTTCATTATTCCACCGGCTCGAACCCGATACTTATCGGAAATTTCAGAGAATAACCGTGCATATGATCAAAAGGCAAATGAACAGGTTGAGGTAGCTCAAACCCTATATGGAATATATAAGACCATCTGTTCGATCCTTAATGTCACCTCGAGTGCAGTCGAGATGTCTTTAGTTGAAAAGTTCGGATTAAATACAGATGAGATCCTGAAACCCCGCCTGCCTGGCGGGCAGGAAGTTCAGGATGACAATAAGGCGTTTGTCAAACTCCTTATTGCAGAATTCGATCGGGTAAAATTAAGACTGGACCCCTATAACTGGGAAATTATTACAGGGTGGGTTGAAAAAGTTAACCGTTACAAAAATCCAACCTACTCGTTTAAGGTTAGAGGTAAAGAAATTAAAATTGAAACACACACCGAATCGCTCTCGCATTCCCAAATTCCCAAGGTAGCCTTACCAAAATATAAAGCCTGGGGTGATATTTTAAAATGGTCATTGCATGAAAATGTTCCCGGTGAGTTTCCTTATGCTTCCGGATTGTATCCATTTAAGCGGATGGGTGAGGATCCGGCAAGAATGTTTGCCGGTGAAGGCGGGCCTGAACGAACAAACCGCCGTTTTCATTATGTAAGCGCCGGATTACCGGCCAAGCGATTGTCCACGGCTTTCGATAGCGTAACGCTATATGGTAACGACCCCGATTACCGGCCCGATATATACGGAAAAATTGGAAATGCCGGCGTATCCATTTGCTGCCTCGACGACGCCAAAAAACTATATTCCGGATTCAATTTAGCAGAAGAATTAACCTCAGTTAGTATGACCATTAACGGGCCGGCCCCAATGCTGTTGGGCTTTTTTATGAATGCTGCCATCGATCAACAATGTGAGTTGTACATTAAAGAAAACGGACTGGAAAAAGAGGTAAATGCTAAAATTTCAAAAATATATAAAGGAAAAGAACGCCCTAAATACAATGGTGAACTACCCAAAGGGAACGATGGACTGGGCATCATGCTTTTAGGTGTTACCGGAGACCAGGTATTGCCAGATGATATTTACGAAACTATTAAAGCCAAAACTATAAGCCAGGTCCGGGGCACTGTTCAGGCCGATATTTTAAAGGAAGACCAGGCACAAAACACCTGTATTTTTTCAACAGAATTTGCATTGCGGTTGATGGGAGACGTACAAGAATATTTTATTGAGAATACCGTTAGAAACTTTTATTCGGTCTCAATTTCTGGATACCATATTGCCGAAGCGGGAGCTAATCCCATTTCACAATTGGCCTTTACATTATCCAACGGATTTACCTATGTGGAGTATTACCTGTCACGCGGGATGGACATTAATAAGTTTGGGCCAAACCTGTCTTTCTTTTTCTCAAATGGAATAGACCCTGAATATGCTGTTATTGGACGTGTTGCCCGTAAAATCTGGGCAAAGGCCATGAAACATAAGTATGGTGCCAATCCAAGGGCCCAAATGCTCAAGTACCACATTCAAACATCAGGGCGTAGTTTACATGCCCAGGAAATAGATTTCAACGATATTCGGACAACACTTCAGGCGCTGTATGCCATTTACGACAACTGTAATTCTTTACACACCAATGCCTATGACGAAGCCATTACCACACCAACCGAGGAATCGGTGCGCCGTGCTATGGCAATTCAGCTCATTATAAATAAAGAGTTGGGATTGGCAAAAAACGAAAATCCTATCCAGGGGTCTTTTATTATTGAGGAACTAACCGATTTGGTGGAAGAGGCCGTCCTTGTTGAATTCGACAGGATTACCGAACGTGGCGGTGTTCTGGGGGCGATGGAAACCATGTACCAGCGTTCTAAAATCCAGGAAGAAAGCCTTTATTACGAAACCTTAAAACACAATGGTGAATTTCCAATTATTGGAGTAAATACCTTCTTAAGCTCCAAGGACTCGCCAACCATTATACCCCGGGAAGTAATTCGCGCCACGGCGGAGGAAAAACTATTTCAGATTAAAACCCTGGAAAACCTTCATAAGGATAATGATACGCAGTCATTATTAAAGGACTTGCAGCATAAAGCCATTAATAATGAAAACATTTTTGAAGCCTTAATGGAAGTTTGTAAAAAATGCTCCTTGGGCCAGATCACCAATGCCTTGTTTGATGTAGGAGGGCAGTATCGCCGAAATATGTAAGCAGCGAACCACTTTTTGTGAGGCAAAAAGTGTGTGAGTCGCTTATCCCGCCGGCAGCGGGATCTTTTTCATTGGAGTAGTATCATTTTAAACCACTTTTTGATTTTCAATAAGCGTATGAGTCGCTTATCCGGAAATTGTAAAAAACCTTCCAGACAGTATAACTAAAGGCTTCAATAAGATGTTTTAAATATAATTATCCAATTTTACTGGGTAGATTTCCAGACTAAAAGCATAAAATCTGCTATTTACCTAATAATCAACTATATCTCCCAATTATTTCTGAATCGTACCAGATATTACTTCACTATTTAATACAAACCAAATTTTCATTTTCTTAAAGCTCTAAAACCATATCAAATTAACAAATGGATAATGAAAAAGATTAGGCTTTTAGGACTGTTGTATGTTTTGGTATTTACG
>PVMK01129923.1_pt1 | contig 34936 bp, 36 predicted proteins | sample 1853481 | NCBI WGS metagenome assembly PVMK01 (sample SAMN08533507, study PRJNA380276) | Marine sediment metagenome, whole genome shotgun sequencing project. | reverse complement strand
TATCGACGTCATGGGGGTCCTTAACTCATGGAGATTTTGGCAATAAAATCAGACTTCTTCTCGTTAAGCTCTGCAAGCCTCTCATTTGCCTCTTCAAAACTCTTTGTAGCTGTCCTGACCTTGTCCTCAAGGTCACTGTGATACTCTCTCAGGGATTTGGACATATCAACAAAGGAACTACTCAACTCTTCAAGCTCGTCACCTGTTTTTATGACGGTTGTTTCAGTCCTGTCACCTCTGGAAAAATCTTCAATGGAAGATTTCAGCTGATTTACCGGCCTGAGCACAAGTTCTTTCATCATGACAAACAGGACCAGCATTAAAATCAATATGGTGGCAATGCTGGCAGTCACTATTGTCCTCTTTTCAGAGTTTATCATGTCTAACGCATAATGCATTGGGATTGAAACACTTATGGCCCCTCTCACATCTCCCACTTTATATCCCTGATGAGCATGACACTTTAGACATGCCTCTTCAACATAAAGCGGAGCTATATATCGGTAGAAAAGTGACGAGTCAACCTCCTCTATTATTGAAGCCTCATTTACAATACCTGATTCAAAATCCTTGAGAGCTGCCTCTTCAAATGCATCAGGAGCATTTTCAGGGTTTATCAGCTTCAGGCTGGTTATGTTAAACCAGTACGCCCCCTCTTCACGGGCATATCTGGAAAGTTCTTTTGTGACCATTGCCGGACTTTTCTTTACATATTTCTTGCCTTTAAAGTCAACGATCTCACTATCCGAAAGATAGGGACTGGACTTCTTCCAGGGTAATTTCTCTACAAAAACCCCTCCATGGTCCGCGATCCACTTCCTTGTAAGTACTATTTGAGAAAACAGGGTTTTTGCCTGTATATCAAGCTGCTCAATGATAAGCTGCCTGTCTTTTTCAATTATAAAATACGTCGATAGAGCCATCCCCAGAATCAAAACAACACCTGTTCCGATTATGAACTTAAGGCTTAAACTTATTTTTAGCGCCCTGAACTTCTGGAATGTTTTTCTTAATAGCTTCATATAATCGTTTTGAAACAAAAATCATTACCTGTTATATCCATTGTATGATTATGAGTAAAAGGTGTCAAATCTGCATGTTTTTAAAATTAATGCCCTCAATAATTTACATTTTCTTTACAAACCTTAACATCATATTTACAGCAAAATCTGATATATTTTTTATAGTTACACAGCTACACAAATCCGGAAAAATGAAAATGCACAGAAACAATACTATAGAAACCCCTTTAATTAATTTTTCACTAATGCATTTCTTTGATCTTTTTTACTCTGTCCTTATAAATCCGATTTTTCAATTTCATAAAAAAGGAGGCTTAATATGAAAGTATCAAGAAGAGACTTTCTCAAAACTACTGCAGCTGTAAGTGCTGCGACGGCCATCGGCATAGCTGTGCCGGATGATTTAAAGGCGGCTGCAATGGAGACCGAAGCAGAGTGGCGATGGGACAAGGCAGTATGCAGGTTCTGCGGTACCGGATGCGGAATCATGATTGCAACCAAGAATGATATGATCGTCGCTGTAAAGGGTGATCCTCTCGCCCCGGTAAATATGGGACTGAACTGTATCAAGGGATACTTTAACGCAAAGATCATGTACGGCGCAGACAGGCTTACAGACCCTCTGCTCAGAATGAATGCAGCAGGCGAGTTCGACAAGAAAGGAAAGTTCAAACCCGTTACATGGAAGAGGGCATTCGATGAAATGTCGAAACAGTTTAAAAAATATTACAAGGAACTGGGACCGAAGGGCATATCGATCTTCGGCTCCGGCCAATATACGATCCAGGAAGGTGTGGCCGCTGTAAAACTGATCAAGGGGGGATTCAGAAGCAATAACATTGACCCGAATGCCCGCCATTGCATGGCAAGCGCCGTTGTAGGTTTCATACAGACATTCGGCATTGATGAGCCTGCGGGCAATTATGATGACATGCATTTTGCCGATTCAATCGTTCTCTGGGGCGCAAATATGGCAGAAATGCACCCGGTCCTCTGGTCTAAGGTCACAGACAGAAAACTCTCCAGACCGGACTGGGTAAAGCTGGTAAACATTACAACCTTTACTAACAGGTGCTCAAACATTTCCGACCTGGAGATCATTATCAAACCTAATTCCGATCTCGCTATCCTCAACTATATCGGCAGAGAAATCGTGAACAACAGGAGCGAGGCCATTGACTGGGACTTTGTGAATAACCACTGCGTATTCGCAACAGGCCCCGTTGATATCGGGTACGGGATGCGTTCAAATATCGACCATCCCAAGTACAAACCTGAAGAGCTTGATACTGCAGCGCGTGAAGCGTCCAAAATAGTCACCGAGGAAGAGGCGCACGCATGGAGCTCCCTCGGCATCAAGGCAGGCTCGACACTGCAGATGAAAAACACGAAGAAACCTGTCAAGCACTGGGCGATCAGTTTCGATGATTTTAAAAAGGGTCTTGAGCCTTACACACTTGATTTCGTGGCAAAACTTGCAAAGGGCGACTCTGATGAATCACTGTCCGCGTTCAAGGAAAAGCTGAGAAAGCTTGTTGACTACTATGTTGCAAAGGACAGAAAGGTATCGAGCTTCTGGACAATGGGCTTTAACCAGCATGTGAGGGGTTCATGGGCCAACGAACAGATATACATGGTACATCTTCTCCTGGGCAAGATTGCCCAGCCGGGGAACAGTCCTTTCAGTCTAACGGGTCAGCCAAGTGCATGCGGAACCGCAAGAGAGGTCGGTACATTCGCACACAGGCTTCCTTCGGATATGGTAGTGTTTAATCCCAAGCACAGGGCAAAATCCGAAAACCTATGGAAACTGCCTGAAGGTACACTCAATCCTGTGGTCGGCTCGCATTATACAAAAATCATGAGAGACCTGGAGGACGGGAAGATAAAGTGGACATGGGTACAGGTAAATAATCCATGGCAGAATACGGCCAACATGAACCACTGGATCAAAGCAGCCAGGGAGATGGACAACTTTATCGTGGTCTCCGAAGTATATCCCGGTATCTCCGCAAAGGTAGCTGACCTGATCCTGCCGACCGCTATGATATTCGAAAAATGGGGCGCGTACGGAAACGCGGAACGGAGGACCCAGCACTGGAGACAACAGGTCACGCCGGTAGGAAATTCAATGTCCGACACCTGGCAGACCGTGGAGTTCTCAAAGAAGTTCACATTGGCCGAGGTCTGGAAGGAGCATAAGATCAATGACAAGGTAACGCTCCCCGATGTCATGGCCAAAGCCAGGGCAATGGGATATAAGGATACTGATACATTGTTTGACGTCTTGTATGCCAACAAAGAGGCAAAGTCATTTAAGTGGCCTGATCCTGTGGGGAAAGGTTTTCTTAACTCCGAAGCGGCCGGCGACAAGAGAGATGTTGAAGGCTTTAAGGGGTATGGTTTCTTCATCCAGAAATATCTCTGGGAAGAATACAGACGGTTCGGTATAGGCAATGGACATGACCTTGCTGATTTTGACACATACCATAAAGTCAGGGGCTTGAAATGGCCGGTTGTAAATGGGAAAGAAACTCCCTGGAGATTCAACGCCGATTACGATCCATATGTCAGAAAAGCAGGTACCGGCAAGTTTGCATTTTATGGTAAGGCGCTGAAGGCCATAGGTCAGGGAGACCTCAAGGGGCCAAAGAAGGAACTGGGTAAGCTCAAACTCCCGAATAAAGCAAAAATATTCCTGAGGCATTATGCAGAAGCTGCCGAGGTACCGAACAAAGAGTATCCAATATGGCTCTGCACCGGTCGTGTACTTGAACACTGGCACACCGGAACGATGACCATGCGTGTACCTGAACTCTATCGTGCCGCTCCTGAGGCTCTCTGTTATATTCATCCACAAGATGCTAAATCAAATGGATTCATAGACGGCCAGCTTATCTGGATAGAATCAAGAAGAGGAAAAGTTAAGGCTAGAATAGATACGAGAGGGAGAAACAGTCCTCCCAAAGGACTGATCTTCGTGCCCTGGTTTGACGAGCGTGTATTGATCAACAAGGTCACTCTTGACGCTACCTGTCCGATGTCAAAGGAGATCGATTTCAAGAAATGCGCTGTGAAGTTGTATAAAGCTTAAAACTTAAACGGCGAATTACGAATGTCGAATTATGAGATGCTTAAAAAAGCAAAACAAAGTAACGAGGTAACGGTGCCAGCACGAAGAGACTTTCTATTGAAGGGTTTTAAAAGTTTGGGACTGGCCGCAACCGGCGGACTCGCGTGGGGCGGATTTATTGAAGAGGGCAAATCTGCACCTCTAATATTAAGACCTCCGGGCGCACTGCCGGAAAAAGAGTTTCTTGCGTCATGCATAAAATGCGGCATATGTGTTGAAGCATGTCCATATGATGCCTTGACACTTGCAAAGCCGGGTGACAATAAGCCTATCGGGACACCCTATTACACCCCAAGAACAAACCCATGTTACATGTGTAAAGACATCCCATGTGTAGCGGCCTGCCCCTCTGCATCGCTTGATAAAAAGCTCGTTAGTGATAAAGATGAAAGTGGGAATCTAAAGCTAAACATTAATCTTTCAAAGATGGGACTTGCCGTAATAGACAGGGAAACCTGCATAGCATACGCCGGAATTCAGTGTGATGCCTGTTACAGAGCATGCCCTTTGATTGACAAGGCCCTTACAGAGGAATACGTAAGAATCGAGCGGACCGGCAAGCATGCAATGCGTACACCCCTTGTTCACAGCGAAGCATGTACAGGATGCGGACGCTGCGAGAATGCATGCATTACCAAAAAAGCATCAATTTTTGTATTGCCGGTAAAAATTGTAATGGGAGAACCAAGCGAACGTTACATGAAGGGATGGGACAAACGCGATCAGGAACGCATTAAAGATGTAACAAATGAAGTTACAACAAAAACACCAAGGAGCGGTAAAACTCCAATCGATTATCTGAACGAAGAGATTTTTTAAACGTAGGGGCACGGCGCGCCGTGCCCCTGGCGGTAACAATATGAGAAAGTACAAATATCTGACAGCCAGAAGAATAATACAGATCTCAATCCTGTTCCTTTTCTTTGCAGGAAACGCGTACGGATGGAACATCATGAGGGGGAACCTGAGTTCCGCCAGGGTGCTTGATACAGTCCCTCTTTCCGATCCCTTTGCGGTGCTCCAGAGTTTTTCAGCCGGGGCCAATGTGGCTACTGATATAATAATTGGTGCGCTCATCATTCTTCTTTTCTATGCCGTTCTAGGCGGAAGGGTTTTTTGCGGATGGGTCTGTCCTGTGAACATGGTAACAGACCTGGCCAATAAGATCAGGTCATATTTCAACCTTGAGACAACATGGAAGTCCTGGAACCTGAAAAGAGAGGTGCGGTACTGGGTCATAGCATTATCAATTGTGCTCTCAGCAATTCTCGGGGTCACGGCCTTTGAGTGGATAAGTCCAATCGGAGCATTACACAGGGGAATCATTTACGGGTTCGGCTTTGGATGGACATTTGTACTGATCGTGTTTCTTTTCGACCTTTTTGCAGTTAAAAACGGTTTCTGCGGACATCTCTGCCCACTGGGCGGTTTTTACTCACTGATAGGCCGTTACGGTTTTTTACGGATCGCCTATGACAGGGACAAATGTACATCATGTATGAAGTGTACTGAGATCTGCCCGGAAAAACAGGTTTTGCATATGGTGGACAAACAGAGCGGAAATGTACTTTCCGGCGCATGCATTAATTGCGGAAGGTGCGTGGAAATATGTGATGATAACGCCCTTAATTTCAGCAATATATATTCAAATAAATTTATAATTAAAAACTAAGGAGGGATGAGTCATGAAAAACAAAAGGAGAAGTTGGCTTTTAGCAGTGCTGGCAGTTACAGTTATAGCGATGTTATTGTCCTGTGCGCAAACACAGACAAAATCGGAAGCCCCAATGAAAGAAAGAGAATACACGGAGGAAGACCTTGGACTTAGGCATGAAACCCTTTACGAAGAGAGCACCACAGTGCCGGTCCACGGTGAGACCACCACTAAAGAACCTGGTGAGAGCACAAAGTTCGAGAGATCATTTGAAAACAGTCCTCCATTAATCGCGCATGACATTACAGGCATGCTTCCTCTGGAAGGGGAAGGTGACAACATTTGCATGGGATGCCATATGCCTGAAGAGGCGGTATTCAGCGGAGCAACCCCTCTTCCTTCGTCCCATCTAATAAACCTTAACACCGGGGAATACCTTAGGGGCAATCTCGACGGAAGTCGCTACAACTGCCTGCAGTGTCATGTTGTTCAGAATGTTCTTACACCGGCAGTAGAGAACATCTTCAAAGGTGAATTCAGGGATGAAAAAGGACGCTACAGGTCAAATTTACTTAACATATTAAACGAAGGCGTTGACGTAGAATAACTGCGGAAAGGATATGACATCATGAACGTATCAAGCATTGTAGTAAAGACAAAGTCAGATCATCTCCAGGAGGTCATGGGCAATATAAACGCAGTCGATTTCTGCGAAGTTCATTTCTTTGACCCTGACGGAAGGATAGTGGTAACAATAGAGGGGGAAAATATTGACAGACAGATGGCACTCATGAAAAAAATACAAAACATCCCCTTTGTTCATGACGCCAGTCTTTCATATTCCTATTGTGAAGACGAGCTTGCGGATTCTCTTGATAAAATAAAGAAGCAGACTCCGATGTATTAGTAACAGTAGCTATTATAATGTCAACAACGGTCAGGCAGGTTTAATATTTAATATTCCCTGGATCCGATCCATCGGGACTGCCTTTGCAAAGGACTAAAAGAATCATTTGAAAATTATATGTCAAAATGGAATAGTCCGGAAATAGTACAGAATAATCCTGATGATTTCATTAATGAAACCATGGATCTTTTTGAGGCTATAAGTAACAGAATTTACAAGGAAGATAATGTTCTGTACCCATTGGTTGAAAATATTTAAGACTTGTTGTTAAAGCTACTGCCTCGTACTAGACAAGCCATATTCCTCAATAACTGTAGACAAAGGTAATTTTCGCACCGCCATTGACACCGGAGACATTAACCTTAGTTCTGCTGTGGTATTTATAGGCAATAATTGAACCTACAGCAGAACCCATTACATCATATAGTATCTGAGTTTCACTGAAATAGTTATTATTATTAGTGCTGTCTCCAATTTCCTTGATTAAACCGGGCACACTTCCAATAACGGTCCCAACCAATATCTTCTTTGTCACATTAAATGTCTCCCTGTTATGTACTGTGGTCTCGCCAATTGCTCCAAACAATACTGATAAAGTAAAGTGCTGGTCAAAATTATCATCTGCAAACGAGGTAAGTGGAATCATGATTAGCAGTGATAAGATTATAAGCAGAGTAATTCTTCTAGTCATATATTTTCCTTTCGGTATTTTTAGATTGTATATATTATTTATCGGATTCTTTCATGAAGCCTTTAATTATAATCATTAATCTACTCCTTTTGTTCTTCCTCAACACAAGTTAGCATAACCTGGTAACTACCCCCTGTCTGCTCTGATATCTCTCTGCAATATTTCTCAACCTGCCATTGGATTTCCATAGTAGACAATTTCTTTTTTGCAGTAATTTCCTGATCCATACAAGTCCTTACTACTGATGATTTCAGGTTATCAGAACCTGATATTCGCTTACAATAATCTTGAACTCTTGAAGGTGCAAGCAGTGTTGTACATCCTGATAGTAAAAAAACAAGTAATAAACACCCTACCAGCCTTTTAAATATTCCTATTTTTATCATCTGTCTAATATATCAGTATTGATACATATTTTCTGCCCCTTGTTTGCATTTATACATGCATTTTAATAGCATATTGGAGCTATATGATTAAATCTAATGATAGTAAACTGAAAGTCCTTATTCTTGAGCCCTATTATGGAGGCTCTCACAAAGCATTCTTGAAGGGACTGAACGAACACCTGCCATTTCAGTTTGAGTTGATGACTCTGCCTGCACGCAAATGGAAATGGCGTATGAGGCTCTCGGCCCCTTATTATGCTGATAAGCTGAAGCAGTCGGGAGAGCGATTTGACCGTATCTTATGCTCCACATTTGTGGATGTGGCTACGTTCAGGGGTCTTGCGCCTGAATGGGTCAGACAGGTGCCATTACTCACATATTTCCATGAAAACCAGTTTGTCTATCCAGTGCAGGTCGATGATGAAAGGGACTTTCATTTTGCTCTTACAAATGTTACTACAGCACTGGCTTCAGACCGGATCGCCTTTAACTCTAAGTATAATTTTGAGACATTTATCAAAGGGATTAAGAATCTGGTTAAAAAATCATATGATCTAAAACTTAAAGATCCAATAAAAGAAATTACATCAAAGTCAAAGATAATCCCTCCTGGAATAGATTTCTCTTCTATTGATAAGGTAGCAGAACCCACAAGAGAAGGATCTCCAGTGATATTATGGAACCACAGATGGGAACATGATAAAAATCCTGAACTCTTTTTCAAAACTCTTATTGATCTTGATAAGAAGGGGGTTAATTTTAGACTTATTGTTTTAGGCGAATCATTTCAGGACCATCCACCTGTATTTGAGAAAGCACAAAAAAAACTGGCTAAAAAGATTTTGCACTTCGGCTATGTTAAGTCGAGCATGAATATGCAAAATGGCTTAAGCGGGGAGATATTGTGGTATCAACGGCAGATCATGAATTTTTTGGGATGTCTGTTATAGAGGCTGTACGCGCAGGATGCAGACCATTGCTCCCGAGCCGATTGTCCTATCCAGAGTTATTCCCAAAAGAATTCCTTTACACTGATAAGAATTTTAAAGATCACATGAGAGGAGCATCCTGACGTCTAAATGCCTGGATACTGAATATTCAGAAAAGCTGACTCAGCCATACTCATGGGACACTCTCTCACACAGACTATGAATCATGGATGTAGATGCAAATTAATAACCCTATCTAATTAATGTCTGTCGCATAAACTAAAACCTTAAGCCGTCATCCCGCAGTCCTTAGGCGGGAATCCAGTGTTTTTAGGAGTTCTGGATGCCCGACTACAACCTTCGGGCATGACAAAACAAAAAACAGCACTTTATGGTCATGACTCTAATTAAGTTCTTGTAGCATGCCTGGCTTGATAAATAATATTCAGGAGTGAGAATAAGAGCGAGCTTCAGGCCTGAGCACTTCCATATTAATATCATCAAATTTCACTATCTTTCCCGCCATGCTCTTTAATGTAGCCTCTGCATCCTCATATTGGAAAACGGTACCAGTGCTTCACCCATAGGGCCCATGATGTTTCCGCCAATCACATAATACGCCTTTTTTGCTTCTATCCAGTGGCCACTGGGCCGTTCCCAATCAGCCTTCCCCATATCATTTACAAAAATAGCTGTAATATTTTTAGGACTGTCCGGCTGCAGATAAAAAGAAAACATGTCCAGGGTACAGCAGAAAGCATCTATCTTTCCATTGCTGTAATGTATCTGCCCCTTTGAACCTGGAAAGTCAACTGTGATCATTCCACATAACGCGCATGCATGTGCTCTGGTAAACTCGATTGGAGCAAGTTTTTCCACATCGTCTTTTGTACAGCCTGAAAAAATCACTATTAAAAATATCAATGGCAATATAGACGAGAATACCTGGGCAAAAAGTGAATTGCAGATAGTAAACCTATTGCCTCTCACCTCTTGCCCCTTACCATTCTTATTTATCATTTCATAAAGTCTGGAGTTCGTGTTTTTGTAAAAGTTGCGTTCAAATCAGACGAACTGCCTGCTTTTATTACAACTTCTTTTTCTATATCTTCAAACCCTTCGTGCCAGATTTTAATTTTATATGTTCCGGGAAGAAGATCCTTGATCTCAAAGTTACCCTCTGCATCTGTTATTGCAACATAGGGATGCCTGGAGGAATAAATGTATGACCTCATCCATGGATGGGCATCACACTTTACATTAATAAGGCCCGCAACCCTGTTTGGTTTTTTTATGACCTGGTCCTTGAAAGGGAGTGCAAGGTTATACACAGTCCTTCTTACACCCTTTCTCTGTTCCTTGCCCAGGTTTGTATTATGTAAAAGAGGATCACTGTTCTTAATTATATAATTTGATTTCACATAACTTATACTAACAAGCGGTTCGAATTTGCAGTTTTTGTTATCAATTGTAATGTCTTTTTTTGGAGCAGCTTTTCCTTCTTTCACTCCCTCAACTATAACAAAGGCGTTCTTTACCTCATTTGCAGATGACAAAACATACATCATGGCCTGCTGTTCACTTCCGCATGTGTTTTTCTCAAGAGCGGTCTCTTCAGCATTTTCCTTGTCTTTGACTATTATCGCTATTACAGGGTCTTTGACCTTGTCTGCCGAAGTAATTTTTCCCTTGATAGTCCCGCCATTGGTTACTTCCACGGCCTTGTATTTGGGTTTCCTCTTTGCATCCGACATTAACGGAATCAGCAATGCAACAACTACTATAAAAACTATAATTCTTTTCATAACTGTCCTCCTTTTATAATTTTCAATTATATGATTACACAGATTAAAATCAGATTACACAGATTTACAGATACAAATAATCTACTTAATCATCTTTTGAAATCAGTGTAATCTTTTTATTAATCCGTGAAATCAGGATCCCTACTGGATCCCCATTATTTCCTTTATGTATTGCTCAAGTTCAGGTGTATGTATATAATGTCCTACAATCTGCCTGACTATTTTATGTCTGTCTACAAATATGAGCTTGGGCACATAATAGATTTTATATGCCTTCAACACGTCAGACCTGTTGCCTGCAAACATGGGGAATGTAAAACCAAGTTCTACTTTATACGCCTTTACCAGTTTTTTATCCTTGGCCATAACATTAACGCCCATTATCCGGAGGTCTTCTCTTCCGAACTTTTTGTCCGCCCTTTTCAGCATGGCTATTATCTGTGTACAGTAATGGCAGGCATTATGGGTAAAATATATGACCGATGGCTTGTCAAGGAGATCGCCAAAATTCACCTTATTGCCGTTCTCATCGATCAAGGTAAATGTCGGAGGCGGTTCCCCTACTATCAGTTTAGCTCCACTGGCAGTAGAGATTGACAGGACCAGAACAGCCATAATTATCACAAAATATCTAAATAAATCCATTAATCTAAGTCTCCGTTTTTAATATTTCATAATTAACAATATTCCTGAAATGGTGGCCGTATATGAGTGGAATACCATCAGTTTCCGCATAAGTGAATGGGAAAGTATTCAGCGGTTCCCCTTTCTGCGGCGGGCTTAGTATTAGGTCCCGTCCTGTTGAGACCTTAAATCTGTTAGGGGAGAGGGTCCCGAAGAAGTAATCCCTTAAGTCCTCTCTCTTATCCGCCTCTGAGACATCAACAGGCACCCACCTGTCATCACCTATATAAAACCTTACCCAGCAATGGGCACCGGTACAGTCTCCTTCAAACTTTCCGCTTTTGGTCATTACTGAAGGATATGGCAGTGGAAATCCCTGTTCCCACTTTACAGGTATACCTTTGTATATCATCATTGTCCTGAAAAGAGCGTGAAAATCATCACATCTTCCGGCCTTGTTTTCAAAAGTCCACTCACTAATCCCCAAACCACATCCGGGGATGGTTTTGTCATAAGTCAGATAATCTATAAGTGCATAGTAAACTTTTCTACCTATTTCCAGCGGGTCTTTTTCATCTGCAGCTACATTGTCTACAAAACCGGTAATCTTCTTGTTCCATATTTCTCTCTCAGTAAGCACAAGGTGCTTCTTTATATCTTCTTTAATCCTGACAGTACCAACGGTCTTTCTTCGTATTTTATAGGTAATTGAAATCCTGTCTCCTTCTTTTAGTTCTGATGAGCTTACGTAAATCATCTTATTTTTAAAATGGGATTCCTCATTAATGTTGTAAGAGACTGGAGAATCAATAGAGGTTTCTCTGACATCCTGTCCATAATCGCTCTGGACAACAGGAATCCAGAACTCGATTTCATTTCCAAGTTTAGGGCGGTTTATCACTTCTGTTATATAACTGATATTAAGATCCATAGCCTTGACTGCTTTATCAGAGACAGTCTTTACCGAAGCCCATGATTGCGTGGCACCCATGACCTTTTCATACCCGGGCAATATTTGACCTCCAATGACGGCTCCCGCCGTTAATGCCGTGAGTTTTATGAAATTCCTTCTATTCATATAATCTCCCTTATCTTTCCCGCAATCTCATCTTCTTCAAAAAAGAAGTCCTCCTTATGTTTTATAGAACCTCTTTTGTCGATAAGAACCAGCATAGGGTTATATTCCATGTAGTACCCCTCAGGCAGACCCTTGTCCTCAATTCTTTCTATCTCTATACCATAGAATTTCCAGAGTTTCAAAAGGTCATTCTCCTGTCCGGAAACGAACATCCACCTTCTGTCTTTTACCGGATCCAGTTTATAAAGACCAAAATACTTCTTCATGCTTTCGGGAGTATCCATTTCAGGATCGATGGAGACATGCAGGTAAACCACATTCTCAGGGGCGTTCATCAATTCGTCAAGTGACTTGAGACGCACAGTGACTACGGGGCATCTGGCAGAGCAATTAGAATACGAAAATGTCATCACGACCACCTTGTCTCTCAGATCACGCATGGTAACCTTTTTCCCATCCCAGTTATTAAGGCTGAAATCAATCGCCTTATTACCGGTTACGTAAAAGTAATAACCAAGAAAAATCAACGTTAATGCAGCAACAATCGTCCATTTATTTCGAAAAGTCAATTACGATCTCCATAGATTCGCCTGATTTAACGGTTATCTTTTTCTCCTTTATCCCAAACACCTCATGCCAGGCCTTAAGTGTATACTCACCGGCCGGAAGACCTTCCATTGCAAATGCCCCGGATGCATCTGTAACTGCTGCATAGGGATGGTCAAATATATATATGTACCCCCTAATCCAGTTATGGGTGTTTGACCTTACCTGGATGAACCCGGTGTCTTCAGTATATCTGTGCCACTTTTTTATTGGCTTTCTGACTTCCAATCCTGTTTTAGGCAATGCAAGATTATAAATAGTTGCGCCGTCCTCCAAGGGCCTTGAAGAAACCCTTTTCTGATAAGCCAATCCCAGCTTTGACTGAATTGTGTGTAGAATCCTGTCATCATTTTTAAATACATATTCACCACCGACAAAACCAATGTTAACGTGCGGTACGGCCCGGCAATTTTTTATTACCACATCTACACTCTTTTTGGGAACAGCCTTTCCCTTTTCAACCCCTTCAATCCATACCACAACATTCTTTATCCTCGCATCAGAGATCAGGTACTTCCCTGCCTTCTGCTCCTTTCCGCAATACTTAGTATCTGTACTAATAACAATCGTTTCATCAGGAGGCACAGTACCTTCAAAATTAACCGTGCCTTTCAGGGTTGCCCCGTTCTTCACTGTTACTACATCATAACCCTGAACAACACCCGCAGACACCGCCCACAAAATAACTGCTAAAAGCACTGCGAAAATCTTCACCATAGCTCAATCTCCTTTATTAATTAAAAGGGTTCAAGGGTTCAAGGATTCCAGGGTCCGAGTGAAAAAGAATAGTACCAGTCTTTCCCTTGACCCCTTGACCCCTTGAATCCTTTTCTTTATTCATTCCAAGTATCTCTTCTTAAAATAATAGTAACTTATAGTAAGCGGCGCTATGATCCATATCAGGGATATGCCCCACAGCAGATATGTACTTATATATGCAGGAAAATCTACCGATGCAAGACCGATCAGCACCTGAAACTCTCCAATGGAAATGAAATTCAGTATCCTGTACACATCTACCGGATTAAACATAAGCAGCATTGTGAAAATATCTGTCCCCATACTTCCTTTGGTAACAATAAGCAACCCAATTAGAGCAAGATCATACAGTATTGTGAAAATAAGCCAGATAAATATTGTTAATGCTATAACCTTTGTTCGCTCGTAAAATACAATAGATAGAAGGAAAGAGACGCTCAGAAATATGATCCCAAGAATAACTGAATGAAATACAAATATAAAATATGTGCCTGCTGCCTCGATACCTGTTCTGAACAACAGAACTGCTCCTGCCACTCCAAGCCCTGATACAATTGAAATTATAAGGGCCATCATAAGACCTGAGAATTTGCCCATTATAAATTCACCAATGGAAATCGGTGAAGAGAGAAAAATTCCCAGTGTGCCTTTCTCCTGTTCATCAGCTATGATGCCTCCTCCCAGTGTTAGCGCAAGTATGGGTATAAAAAAGGTAACAAGACTTGTCAGGCTAGCTATAGTGGCATCGAGAGGCATAAAGCCCTTGACTCCTGCAGGTGCCCCGCCAAAGTATGATATGAGAAGTGTAAAAATGGCAAAACCGCCTCCAATAACAATTACCCATCTACTCCTCAATTTGTCTGAGAGTTCTTTATGGGCTATTGCCAGCATTGCATCAGTGAACACCAAAGAAAACCTCCTCAAGTGACGGCTCTCTTATGGAAATATCAGAAAACCTGCCCTTTTCCTTCATGATTGCCGATAGCAATTCAAGTTTGTGTTCCCGGGGGATACTTGCATGAAGGTAACCGTTCATGTAACCAAGATCCATGGCGCCTTCATTAGCAAGCAGTTCTACAAGAAATTTGTCTTGTCTGTGGATAGTAATGTAGAGCCTTAAAGGTATGTTCATCCCGTTGCAGAGTTCTTCCAGACGGCCTATGGCTTTAAGAGAACCGTTTTTTATGATCGCTACCCTGTCGGCCTTGTCTTCTATTTCAGCCAGTATATGGGAGGACAGTACGACCGTGAGTTGCCTCTGTTCTCTCACCTGTTCAAGGATGTCATAAAACTCTCTGGTCCCTACAGGATCCAGGCCCGAGGTAGGTTCATCAAGAACAAGAAAGTCCGGCTCATTCAATAATGACTGTGCAAGGTTAAGTCTCTGCCGCATACCTTTGGAATAACCACCCACCTTGCGGTCAAGTACATCGGCCTGCAAAAGACGTTCAATAACTTCACTCATTTTCTTTAAATCTCCGCCCTTGACCCTTGCAAAGAGTTTAAGCGTCTCTTTTCCTGTAAGATTGTCATAAAAAGATACCCTTTCAGGCATATAGCCGACAGACTTTTTAAACTCAGTCCAGTTCTTCCCTGCCAGCTCTTCACCATTTACCAGTACCCTTCCTGATGATGGTCTTGATATGCCGAGCATAATCTTTAGCAGTGTTGATTTACCAGCGCCATTGGGGCCTACAAGACCGAGTACCTCTCCTTCTTTTATCTCCATGGAGACGATATCAAGGGCCTTTATCTCTTCATACGACTTTGATATGTTTTCAAGCTTCAGAATCAAAAACCACCTCCCGTAAGGTGGGGAAGTTTTTCAATGTCACCGTAAATCCTCTCAGGCACATAAGATGAATATCTGTCCTTCAGTTCCTTCCAGTTTGCATGCAGCGAAGACATGGAGGGTTTATTGTCAATTACTTTCGGTACTTCAAAAACAGGAAACTGCTTCTCAAGCATCCACAGCATCTGTAATGATGGGCTCGTGTATAATACCTTTGCCATGGGATAGCGCCAGAGTATATGGTCTACTATGGAATTCGATTCATACCGCGTATCACCTATACCGTCACCTGTCAGGTCCCATCCGATATAATCACTCCAGTAATTGTTGTCCCATTCCTGATTTTCACTTGATATGAACTTCACCTGTATTTCGTTATTAATGAAAGAATTACCGCTTATCCTGTTATCTTCAGAACCACCCCAGTTATGTATTCCAAGCTGGTTATTCATAACCAGGTTTGCATGCAATTCATTGTATATAGAGTTGTATAGGAAGATGCCTTTGGTATTGCCTATCAGACTGTTTCGTGCAATTTCACTCCGCACCGATTGAATAAAGAGCAACCCATGGGTCCTGTTCCCAAAAGAAAGATTATCATTGATCCTGGAATGTTTTGTGTACATTATTGCAAGACCTACAAGATTGTCATGGGCTATGTTTTTATTGAAATCTCCCCTGTCCACCCACATGGTGTGGACCGCATAACGGGATTCCTTAATGTTATTTCCGACAACCTCTGCGTCATGACAGAGTTCCATATATATACCATCGCGGCAATAACTCAATGTGTTGTCAATTATATGCGACTTTTGAGATCCCGTCAGATTAATACAGTTCCCCCTGTTATGTTCCCCCAGTCCCCTGATACCCATGATAACATTGTTCTCTATCCTTATCTCACTGCTCTCAACATTCCATATACCGAACATCACGTTCAAGAGTCTATTGTTTCTGACGGTTATTCTGTCTGCCGCTTTTAAAATTCGTATAGCAGTATCCGTAGAGGAAAGTTCTGAACTGTTATAGGTAAGCGTAAAACCTTCGAAGATAACATCCGACTTTGATATCTCAACAATATCCCCATTTTCAATACTTATTACCGGGTTGTTGATACCTTTAATATGAACACTTTGCTTTATCTTAAGACTTTCCTTATATTCTCCCTGCCTGACTTCGATCACGTCTCCGTCCTGAGCCTGTTTCAGTGCAGCCCCAATAGTTTTGAATTCAACACCAACCATCAGTGTCTTTGAATATGAGCTTGAGGGCAGTGCAAGAATCAACAAACAAACTGAATAAATTATGAATTTCAAATTACGAATTACGATTTGATTGTATTTTAAGCCCGCAATTCCTAATTCGTAATTCCTAATTCGTAATTTAAACATCCTGATTTCCTTTTTGATTCGTAATTCCTAATTCATAATTCGTCATTCGTTGTTCAATCCCCTCTTTCGCTTGATCAGCACCGGACACACATCTTCATCCCAGAAATTTACCTGGCAGTCCAGACAATTCATACACTCACGGCTGTCAATTATGCCTTCTGCCATTATTGCCCGGGAAGCACATGCTCTTGTGCAAATCTTGCAGGTGCTGCAAAAATCATATCTTCTCATTTTTATAAGAGGTATCTTTCTAATTAGAGAAGGTATTGCCAGAGCAGCACCTAACGGGCAGAGATACCGGCAGAATGCCCTGTAGATTACCATTGAACCAACAGTGAGTATCATGAAATAAAGGACAAAGTACCACTCTCTGTTGAGTTTCAATACAAATGTCCTGAATGGTTCAACCTCGGTCATATATTCGGACAGCATAAAACTGTAAAAAGAAGCGCCCAGGATCAGCATGAAAATTATGTACTTCAGATATATCAATTTATTATTGATCCTTTCCGGGAGCTCCAGCCTTCCCTTAGGAAACAGCTTATGATATATCTTGTTCAATAGTTCAAGCATTGCACCATAGGGGCATAACCAACCGCAAAAAACACCTCTTCCCCAAAAAATGAATGTTATAAATATAAAAATAAATGACAGGAAGATAAATGGCTCCATGAGATAAAGTCCAACAGGGAACTGCAATTCCCTCATCGTATTAACCATTATTATAATATTAGTGGTTGTCGGCTGAGCCTTGAGTACTAACCCGACATAAAAGAATGAGATACCGAGTATAAAGTACTTAAGTATGTCCAGAGAAGTTTTTTTCTTCGATATGCTGTCCCTGAAGACCATAACCATAGCAATCAGTATAAGAAAACCGGCAAAGGCACTGATATGCAACACCTTAAGCTCCCATATCTGTATCCAGAGAGGAGTATCCATTATTATTCCAGAAACCTGTCAGGGATTTTATAATCTATACTGAAAGATTTAAATTCCTTTTTACCTCCTATCCTGTAGGGAAGAAGAAGATTGAATTTAAACTGGCTGCTTTCACTGAAGTCTTCACCTTTGATAATAAAAAGACCTCCCTCCTTTATCGAGGGGGCATCTTTTGCCTTGATATCGTTAAGGATACTATAGTCCTCATCTCTGAACGTATATCCCCTGTCCTGCTGTTCAAGGTTGAATCTCTCAAAAATCCCCCCCCGCGCAAACCCTGATCCTTTAAATGAGCCTTCCCCTTTTGCAAATACAAATAAAGCTGATTCGCCTTTACCTAACCCGGCCATAGTCTCCTGATACTTCTTTTCTCCAAGGATGTTCATTCCTATGGAGGGAACTGTTGCAATCCCAAAATACAGGTCAAGATAATCATCCTCACCCTCTGTACCCAATTCCTTTGAAGTTACTCTAATATTTTTTATTCCTTCATATTTTAATAGTTCATCCCACGTGAGAGTTGTGAATTTTTTCTTTATAGCGCGTTTGTCACTTTTGGCAAACTCAATCATTCCAATCAACGAGGCCACCTTCCCGGCACTTCTGAAAATTATGGCATTCTGGACAACTGCGGTAACCGTGGCTCCTGTAACAGCATCCATTGATAGTCCCTTGCCTATTTTCAGAGGCTGTCTTATGTTCCCCCCCGGATATTGATTAAGAAACTCCAGGTAATTTTTTTCTTTCAGCCCTATAAGCACTATCGGTTCCGAATGATAGATAACTTTCACACCTGTTATAATCCCATCATTATCCATGCCGATGAGAGTTTCCATATGCTTGCCTGAGTAGCCAATAAGTTTTCCTGTCCAATCTTTTGAGAGGAACACATACCCTGCCAGTTCCTTGTTCCTGTAACCTTCCCAGTATCCTTTTTTCTCTATAAACTCTTCTGCCTTCAATACATCTCCAGGCTTGTACTCATACCTGTGTTCAAACATCTTCCACTGACTGTGTCCTGTGAATGGGTAACAGATAATAATAACCAGAATTAGCAGTAATGTCCCTCTTTTCATGATTCCTCTTTCATAACGTATGTAAGGGCACGGCGCGCCGTGCCCCTACTTTTAAACATCTAAGGGCGTATGCAATACGCCCCTACGAATCAGACTTCTACAATGAACCTCATTCTCATCTCAAGGTGCAGGGCATGACAAAAGTTTGTACAGTACACCCAGAACACACCGGGTTTATCCGCAGTAAATGTCACAGATTTTGTCTGCTGCGGTCCAATAACAAAGTTTATATTGTAATTGGAGATAGCCACTCCGTTTGAAAGGTCAACTATCTCATCATGGTTTGTCACAATAAAAGTGACTACATTACCCTGTTTGAGTTTGACCTCCTGAAGTCCGAAAATCGGGGCATTGGCCGTCATTCTGACAATAACCTTATTGCCCTTTCTCTCTATACTGTTCTTTGTCACCGCAAGGGGATGCTCAAACATCTCAACACGGTGTTTTACATGAGGCTCAATTATATCTCTCCTTATCATTAGGCAGTCATGCGGCTCAATGTAGGTTGGAGAATCATGAACCAACCTGAGCTTTTCACCGGTTATATCTATCAGTTGGTCATTTTCAGGTTTTAAAGGTCCCACGTTAAGAAATCTGTCCTTTGATATCTTGTTCAGAGAGACCAGCCACTTGCCGTCAGCCTCCTTTGTCTCAGCCATTGACGCCATTATGTGTCCAACCTGATAATGAATATCAAGGACATCGACAATATGGGGATTCTTCTTTTTTGCCTCTTCGCCCATCTTCTCCGCTTCAATTGCCTTTGCGATATTCCATTTCACATTGGTGCTATCGATAAAGATGGATGTAATGGCATTTCCCCTGCCGTCAAATGTTGTATGAAGCGGGCCGAGACCTACGTATGGCTGGGCAACGATACACTCCTCCGGCTTTATCTTCCCTGCAAACGCATCATCCAGCCTGTCAAGTTCAACGACCGTAGTAGTAGGAGAAACCTTTCCACAGCAGACAGCATACTTGCCATCAGGTGATATGTTGACACCGTGGGGGTTCTTGGGAACAGGAATCCTCAATGTCAAGTCGGATTTACCTTTTCTGCCCTCAAGTATTTTCACTCCGTTTACCCGATCATATTTACCTGCTGCTAACGCTTTTTTTATTCTTTTCCAGTTAAATACAATAAGGTAATCAAAGTCCGAGGCAAGCATTTCCGATATAGTAACCCCCTTTTCAATATTGTAGGAAGTACACATCGAATACTTGCCCTTGTAATCTGTTGCAGCAAGATCACAATTTTCGTCGAGTTTTATCTGGCATACTATGGCCATCCTCTCGGCATCTATTATGGTGTGCATTCCATAATACTCCTGGGGGTTGTTGAAGGCCTTCCTGTTCGTAGCATCATTCGGCACAGGGGTCTGAAATTCACTGTTTACCACGAGCCATTCTGTTTTAGGATAGCGCTGAGGGAAAAGACCATGGGCGCCCTGAATATTAGGGATTTCAACAATTGCATCAACCTCCATGTAATCAATTCTTATCCTGGCTACCCTGTTATTCAGCTTGTCATTCACAAAGAGATATTTTGCGTCATATGTGCCGTCCTTATATGAACCATGCACATGATGGGTATCTCCGGCAGCCCTACCCCTCAACAGTTTCTTGCTTTCGTTTGTTACACCCCATCCACTGCCTACATCCATGTTAAATACGGGGATTCTGTGGATTTCTCTCATTGACGGAACACCTATTATCCTGACTTCACCTGAGTGTCCGCCGCTCCAGAAACCATAGTAATCATCAAGCTTGCCGGGTGGTACATGAAAACTCATCTTTCCTTTGCCACCCTTTTCGGATCTCGCCATCAGTGCATCCTTTGGCAGCATTACACCTGCACCGGCAACAATACCGGCGGCACCGGCAGCTTTAAGGAAATTTCTTCTATTTAATTTATTTGATTTTTTTTCAGACATTGCCTATCCTCCTTTCCGAGATTTTCAGTTACTTGACCTTTCCCATTAATTTGAGTGTATACGAAACAAGATGCCATCTATCTTTTTCGTTCAGAGAGTCTTCATAGGAAGGCATTCCAGTTCCGTCAAGGCCTGTAGTAAAAGTGAGATAGACATTTTCAGGTGAAGAACCCCTCTTCAGAGTACCAGTTGTGAAATTAAAGGGCAGTATCTTATCTCCCCAGTCGTCCTTTAGATCATCCGCCTTGGTCCCGTCACCCTTGCCTTCATTACCGTGACATTCCCAGCACTTCATATCCTTATATATTTTTTCACCTTTCATAATAGAGTCAGCACTTGCGACCCAGTCAGGTTTTTTTACCTCTATCACATCACAGAGATCTTCCTCTTCCCATCTTGGTGAAAGAGTCTTTATATACTCTGCAACAGACTTCCTGTCCTCTAAAGACACATCCTCGTGGGAGGGCATTCCGGACCTGGGTATCCCTTCGGTTATCATCCTCATAAGGTCACTGTCATCAGGAAGACAACCTGTAGCTGTTGTACGAAACTTGTATGTCCCTACCGTAAAGTCCCTCGGATATATACTCCATACCAGTCCGCTCTTTTCATTCCTGTGGATTACATCCATCAGCCCCTTGCCGTCACCTTTAGCGCCATGACAAATGACACAATACTTGGCATACACCTTTTTTCCCTGTTCAGCATCAGCTCCATATGCATTATCATTGGTCAACGTTAAAGCCACAATTGCCCATGACATAATTATGAAACAAAGAACCAGCAAAATGCCTTTGTACTTATTACTAAATTGTTGCATCTCAATACCTCCTTCCCGATATTTTTTATAATATTTGCACAGAAGGTTAAGTTTTTTTAAATACACATGAAAAAATATCACCCCCCCCCTTTCAAGAGAATAAATAAGCCTTATCAAGCCTGATCCACAAATCCATCATCTCTGCAAGTGTAATATAAAAACCCCCCTCATCAGCCCCGGCCATCCTGTCTCTGAATTGCCCGGTCCATCTTCCCAGGTGGTCATTCATAAATTTAAGCTGCGCATCCCGGACTATCTCGATATGCTCTGTCTCATCAGCCTCGACAGCCATTGACTCCTTAAGGGCCAGGACATGCATAAACTCAAGCTCTGTCGCAATATGGTCTACCCTGTCAGGTCTCTCCTCAGAAATCGCCAGACCAAAGGCCTTATAAAACCCGGCTATGTCCGAGAGATGCGCTGGCTGCGACAGGGCATGCTGGGGGGATTCCGCCAGTGTATACTCAGTCTCATACGGAGGCACCTGCAGTTTGCTTCTCGGCTCAAAAAGCCTCGAATGTTCCGCAACAAGTTTTTCATAATCAACAGAGTCAAGCACCTTTTCAAGTTGCTCAATACAGGGCAGAAACTCTTCCCCGCCTTCTATCGATCCGGTTATTTCACTCCATATGGAGATATAGTCGTTTTTAAATGATTCAAACAGTTTTTCATCCACCTGACTGAAGCCGTCAGCCAGTAAGGAATAAACTTTACTCCTCATTTTTGCGGCCATCAGGTCATGTTCAAGTTCAGTCATATTCATAAACAACCTCCTATCTCTTTGCAAGGGCCGGGGCCGGATCAAATGCTATGGGGGTCCATGAAAAAGTGAGCGACTTCATGCCGTCGACATTTCCCTCATGGCCGTTCCAGACCGCCACATTAATATATGTCTGTGCGCCCGCCTTGAATTCAGCGTCCGAGAGGTCGGTGCGTTCAATATCTCTCAGAAACACAACGGTATATTTGCCGTCCGCGTATCTGCCCTTTGCATCTACATCCTGCTGGACCTGCTTCGTTAATGTACTGTACCCCTCTGCAATGTACTCTATCCTCTCAGATGTATTTATCAGACCGGATGACATGCCGGGCTGTTGGTTCTTCAGAATCCTGTCAACCGGTGATATCCATACTCCTTCGGTCAGGGGCTGACGGGCCTCAAGGTCTCTACGTCCATCCAGTTCTGCCTGCCACTCTGCTCTCCACTGCCAGACATTAACGGGTTCGCCCTTTGCGCCCATAAGCGGAGAAGGGTTGTAGCCTGACGAGATACCGACGGGAAACAGCACGGCCAGGGCGTCTCTGTAGGTGTTCAGTGAATTTTCCTTGTCCTCAGTGCTGTCCGCCCATGTAAACTGAAAAGCAACCTTACTCCCGTTATGTACTGCCTTTACTATGACAGACGGCGCGTCCTTCGAGAGGTTCAGGACAAAGTCGGTCTCCTCGGGAATGGACCTGATGAATTCTCTCGGAAGAGTGTCCGTACTGTGTGTCGCGCCCATATGGTCCAGAGACTCGAGCGCTACCAGTTCAATAGCGAATGGCTCTGCTTCATTCCATACATCAGCGGCAGTATTTAAATCCAGGGCCTGCTCCACGTAAAGGACCTGAATACCTTTATTATCAGAGGCAAAGATAGTCCCCGGGTAAATTATTAAAAGAATACAGATCATTGAAAGCAATATTTTTCTTTTCATCTTCTCATCTCCTTTCAGTCCTGCATTTTCTCCTATGTTACATCCATACGGTAAACATCAAGCTTTTTATCATAAGCCTCTCTTATAACATTGGGCTCGCGGACAGGAGCTTCGGCCACCAGTTTGCCTTTAATGTTATATCCGTAGGCTGTACCATTCTTTACCTTAAATTTTGTCATGATCTCGGGAGAACTGCCGAACAGGACGAGAAGTCCCTGCATGATCGGATCATTCACGATCTTGTCCCTGTAGATCTTTACCGCATCTTCAACTCCCGGCCCGAACATCTGCTTTATGTACTGTATCGGGACATGGATCGGCGGAATATAATAAACATTTGGCTCTGTACCGAACTGCGGGTAGAGCGGCAGCGCAACCTTCCTTATATGGACAAGGTAGTCCATGGGGTTGTCCTCCCGGGCCTTCTCAGGTGTGCTGACCCAGCCCTGAATGCGGATCTTTCCTATGCACTGCTCGACACATTGTGTCTGTATTCCCTTTTCGACCTTGGGATAGCAGCCCACACATTTTTCACTCCTTGTGGTCGTTGAATTGAACATAGGCTTTTTATAGGGACATCCTGCAATACAATGCTTGTAGCCGTTGCACCTGTCCTGGTCTATAAGGACTATCCCGTCTTCAGGACGCTTGTAAACAGCCTGTCTCGGGCAGTTTGCCACGCAGGCCGGATAGGTGCAGTGATTGCATATCCTGGGCAGATAGAAGAACCACATCGGATGTGGAAAGCCTTTTATATGTATTCCCTGCGGCATCTTTTCACCCGTAACTTCATCTTCACCGATATTAGGAAAAGACCAGTCCTCAAGGTCGGGAAGAAATCCTTCAACATCCTTCCTCTCTTCTATTGCCTTCTCAAATATGGTCTTGCCCGTATAGGTCTTTCCCTTCCATGATCCACCGCCAATCATCTCAAGGACCCGCATGTCCCATGCAAGTGGATATCCCCCGTACGGTTTTGTTTCCACATTGTTCCAGAACATGTACTCCTGGCCGCGGCCGGACGTCCATGTGGTCTTGCATGACAGGGTGCAGGTCTGACAGGCAATACACTTGTTTGTATCAAATACTGCGGCAAATTGTTTTTTAGGCCTGTGGCCCTCATAGGGATACTTCATATCCCGGCCGATCTGCCAATTATGGTTTTTGACTTTATGCATTAATTTTCCTCCTCAATCTATAAACGGCCCGTTCAGGGAACGGGCCCTGCGTTATTTATGAAATGAAGTCACCGCTAAGGTATTTCTTGAACTGCTTGCTTTCATAACCGGCCCTAACAGCCCGCTTTGCAGGTCTCCAGAGACCCTTGCCGTTCATACCGCCGTCTTCTGCCTTCTCAAGTTTGACAAAAGATTCACGGGGCGCTCCATTGGCACAATGAACATCCGGGCAGAATCCCTTTCCGATTCCCTGGCCCATCAGGTCCTTTCTGACGAGAGAGTCTGTCAGGATGGTCGGCCTTAACCAGGAGCGTGTACCGCTCTGGTGTCCGCCGTGCCTGTACATTGCCTGATATTTAGTCTCACTGTTTTTTGCCATGCCGTCTTTACGTTTCTTTTGTCCCTCAACAGATCCAAATGAAGCCATGTTAAAATGGAACCAGGTACGGGTCACACCGCGCGGTGTGCCCCGGTAATGCCGTACGCGGAGCATGCACCTTGCCACGTTGTATTCGTGGGGACGCTTCTGCCAGCCCTTGAACGGCTGGTCCTCGGGGTCACCGTCAACCCATACATAATCTCCGTCCTCAACACCGAGCTCCTTTGCATCATCGGGGTTTATATCTATATACCCTTCACCAACCCATGGTTTACGCTTGTCCTTCCTGTACATGTCACCGAAGGGGCCCCATAATACGCCCATGTAGTCAAGGTCTGCAAAGGTTGTATGCACGCTGTGCCTGTACTTGGGAGTGAGCCAGATATACCTGTAAGCTCCTTCCTTCATCACAGGGATGTTCTGTCTTTAAGAGGCCGTCAGGGGTATAGATGACGTTTCTGACCTGCCTTGTCTCCCTTGAGTGGTCCTCTCTAGAAAATCCCATAATCCTCAGGTGTCTTCGGATTGATCAGGGGATGTGGCTGAGCAATTATGGTATTCGGCTCATAGAAAGTGGAATCAATCGGCTCGCGATGGAGCGGCAGGTTTTCGCCATACTCCTTGAACTCCGGTTCATCCCTGTAGAACTCAAGACGTCCTGTCTTGTTGTACCACGGCTTGGATTCATTACTCTGGTCATAACCGATAAACTTGGGATAAGTCCTCCCCATCATCATTACCGGAGTGCCTTCTTTTGCCAGCTTGAGCAGCTTCTCAACCTTGTAACCCTTCATCATATTACTGTGGTCAAGGACACGCTGTATATATGGTTTGGCATAATGTTTATTGTCGATAAATGCCCAGTAATCATTGAACCGTTTATCGCCCGTTAGCTTTGCAAGCTCTGCTGCGACCCCTTTGTAGGTCTCTGTATCGCTCTTCGTATCATGGATACGTTTTATCTCGCTCAGGGGCATTACCTGCATGAACGGGATTGGTGCATGACTGTGTGAAATCATGCTGGTTGTATTCACCCCAGCTGTCAACGCCCATGACGATATCCGCATACTCACAGGAGAGAGTCCACCACCAGTCATTCATGATCAGCACATCGATCATCCGCTTGTGCGTTCCCGGGAGCCCGGTACTCAGGGTGGCGGACAAGATTCATTATTATTTCGTAATGTCCCTTGGCATTTCCGAGGATTGAGTTGGAGCCGGAAAACCAAAACGATTTTGTCGGCGTAGGCATATGAGTCTTGCCATTGAAGTATTGCCCGTGCACCTTTAGCGGCTGGTCTGTATGTGAATAGAAATGTGCTGACTGCATACCAAAATATTTTTTCACCTTTGCAGGCTTCTTGGGATTGAGAGTAATATCGAACGGGTCCTCTGCCATATACTGGGGCATTCCGTTGAAGTATGCAGCACGGTAGTTACCTGCATAGCTCCCTACATTCCCTCCGAAGAATCCTACATTCCTTGTGAGCGCTGCAACGAGAAAGATGGACCGGTCCTTCTGGTCTGCGTTAAAGAACTGGTTTGGCCCCATGCCTACTGTAAAGAGGACATGCTCCGGGTTCTTTGCAAACTGGCGAGCAAGGCTCTTGATTGCGGACTCAGGCGCCCATGTTATCTTTGAAGTCTTATCCGGTGTCCATGTATCATTTAAATGCTGTTTGATCGTATCAAATACCGGGCGGACTTTCACTTCCCTGCTGTCTATCTTTATTGTATATTCACCTTCAATTGCGGGGTCGATGCCGAGCTTAACAAAGTGTTCTCCAATATCATCACGTGATACAACCGCAGTGGCATTCTTCTTCATGTCCCACATTACGAAATCGCCCCACTCATTACGCATCTCTTCTGTAATCACGGGCATGTGCTCGTTAACAGCAAATGGTTTTGGCATGTCCGATTTTTTACCGACAACCTTTGTCCTTTTCAGTTTTTTGGGTTTATACCCTTTGCCGTGAATATCGCTTGCCTTCAGCAGATCACCAGTGTCCATCCTTACCAGCATTGGCAAATCAGTGTGTGTCTTTACAAACTTTTTGTCATAGATGTTCTCTTTGATAAGCACCTGTGCAATACCGAGTGCAAGCGCAGGATCGGTGCCCGGGCGTATAACAACTATTTCATCCGCCTTGCAGCTTGTGGAATTATATTCCGTGGCGATGACAACAACCTTGGTACCCTTCAGGCGGGCCTCTGTCAGCCAGTGGGCGTCCGGCATCTTTGTTGATATCCAGTTCATGCCCCAACAGACAACTATGTTTGCGTATTCTGCATTTGAGAGGTCAAAGTCAACCGTCTGCTGGCCGGTTACCATGGGATGTCCCGGCGGCAGGTCAGTATGCCATGAATAGTTATCGAAACCAATAGCGCCCTTAGCTTTGGATTTATCCACCTTTCTCACATGAGCGTCAAGAAGGGCCATTGAGTTTGCCTGCCTGTACTGTCCAAAGAGCTTAATCGAACCGAGAACAGGCATTCCGCCTCGAAACTTCATCGCCCTTACCCCGACTTCTCCCATCTTATCGACCATGGCCTCGTCATAGTCCTGTCGTTTAAGCAGCTCCGCACCTTTTTTACCTGAATACTGCTTTGCGGTCTCGGCAAGGGATTTTGCAGCCACTTCATAGGCCTTCTCCCATGAGACCTTTACATATGAGTCTTCACCCCTCCTGAACATGCCGGCAGGGGGCAGTCCGTTTGAATCTCTCGGGAATCCCTTGTTATACCACTCAAGGAACCCCTTTCTGATCATGGGCCCCTTCACCCTCCTGTCACCATAGAACCTTCTGCCGAGCATTATGCCCTTATTGCAGTGGCGGGGGTCCCATCTCTGGCTCGCCTTTGTACCATAAAGGTCGGTCCCTTTATGATAGTTCTGCGTCGGCCCTATTCTGACCACAACATCATTTTTTACATAAGCCTTCAGGTAGCAGTTGTGCGTACAGTTCGGCGTACACATAAATGTATAGCTGCTGTCCGGTTTATAAATATTTCTGTAAACTTTTTCCCAGTCCCGCACAGGATAGTACTTAAGCGGGTTCGTGATATCAACAGCAGACTGGAGTGCGCGCATGGCCATGGCATTGCCGCTTATCGCTGAGAGCACAAGTCCTCCGGCCGCGCATTTTATGAATTTTCTTCTCGATATACCGCCCATCTTATATTCCTCCTTTTGGGATACCATTCATTTCATTTAACCAATTTCATTAATTTGAGCGTATATGAAACAAGGTGCCACCGGTCATCTTCATTAAGCGAATCCTCATAAGAAGGCATGCCCGTTCCGTCGAGTCCGCTGGTAAAAGTTATATAGACATTCTCCGGTGATGTCCCTCTTTTCAGTTCAGCGGTTGAAAAATCAAACGGCCATATCGGCTTTCCCCAGTCATCCTTAAGATCATTCGATTTGGATCCGTTGCCTTTGCCTAACCGACCGTGGCATTCCCAGCATTTCATTTTGTCGTAGATTCCCCTGCCCTTTTCAACAGAGTTTATACTGCCGACCCAGTCAGGCTTTACTATTGCTATAGTCTCACATGCATCTTCCTCTTCAAATCTTTCTGAAAACGACTTGATATATCCGATAAGCGCCTCCTGCTCTGTTGAGGGTATATCAAAGTGAGAAGGCATGCCCGATTTTGTAATGCCGTTAGTAATGATATTCACGAGGTCTTTATCATCCGGCAGACACCCGGTAGTAGTTGTACGGAACTTGTATGTCCCCACAGTAAGGTCCCTCGGATATATGGTCCAGGGCCTGTCGGTATTCTTGTCTACATCGATAATTCCAATCGCCCCTTGTCCATTCCCGTTTGAGCCATGACAGATAAGACAGCGGCTCTGGTAAATCTTCTTGCCATCTGCTCCGTAAGCATTACCGGTGCTGTCCGCCAGGGTTGCAAAGGACGATAACAAAAGTAATAAAGATAAAACCAATGTTATACCTCTATATTTTTCTCTAGATCTCTGCATCTCTCTTCCCTCTTTCTATTATTTTTTAAATTCAAATATGTGGAAAGGTTTCTTCACTGTGATTCAGCCTAATATTACTTCCGTAAACTACCCCGCAGAGCTGCGGGAAATTCCTTTGATTAAAATTTCACTCAACCTTCTTCATCAATTTCAATGTATACGATACGAGATGCCACCTGTCCTCCTCATTCAGAGAGTCTTCATAGGAAGGCATTCCCGTACCATCCAGACCTGTAGTAAATGTTATATATACATTTTCAGCAGTTGATCCCCGTTTGAGATCACCTGTTGCAAAATTAAAAGGCAGTATCTGCTTTCCCCAGTCATCTTTTAAATCATTGGACTTTGGTCCATCGCCTTCTCCTGTATACCCATGACATTCCCCGCACTTCATCTCTTTATATACTATTCTTCCTTTATCGATAGACTGGGCATTGCCTATCCACTCAGGCTTGCTTACAGCAATAGGTTCGCAGGGGTCTTCGTCCTCCCACCTGAATGAAAAGGTCTTTATATACTCCTTGATCGCTTCAGACTCTTCCCTGGGGATTTTCTTATGAGACGGCATGAATGATCTGGGTACTCCATTTGAAATGATATCCAGAATATCTTGATCGTCAGGCAGGCATCCCGTTGGAGTGGAACGGAACCTGAACACAGCCATTGTAAGATCCCTGGGATAAATTTCAAGGACACGGCCATTCTTTTCAGCTCTTCGAATAATCCCGACAGGGCCGTTTCCATCACCCTTTTCCCCGTGGCACAGTAAACACCGCACTTGATAAGACTTTTTACCTGATTCAATCAGGGCTTCATATTCTGCTTCATCATCCTGGGCCAGCGACACTGAAGTTAAGGAAAATATGAAGAGACATACTATTAATAAAACGCCTCTACATTTTCTTAAGGACTTTGTCATATTTCCTTCTCCTGTATATTACTTTTGTGAAAGCGTCTTAATATAAGAAACCACGTCAGCAATATCCTGATTATCAAGTTTCAAACCTTTCATGCCAAAAGGCACCATAGGAGTTCCCGGCCTTCCGTCACGTACAGTCACTGCCAGAAACTCAGGGTCAGCTTTCTGAACGACGGGATTCCTCAGATTAATCCCGAGAAACTCCTTACCTGCTTTCCCCTCTAAACCATGACAGAATTCACAACGGACTTTATATAATTCCTCACCGTTCACCAAGTTAGTTCTAAATGCTGAGAACCTGAAGGGCTCCGGCTTTTCTGCAGGCCTTTCTCTCGTTATATAATTTATGATTTTATCAATCTCTGTATCAGCCAGCCCTGCAGCATCACCCTTCCATGCAGTCATCTGAGTCCCTGTCCTACCCTCCTTAATGATCTCCCTCAAATATTTGTCATCAATGCTCTTTGTAAATGAGGGGTTCATTATTGCAGGAATAGTCCTTCCAAAAATCTCGTCGTACAAGCTCATCTTGCCATCAGAATGACAGGCAATGCAGTACATCTTATAAAGCGCCTCACCGTCAGTCTTCGGTATAACGATATTCTTGATCAACATGTAATTTCGGGGCATCTGCTCAGATCTGAAGGTCAATATGTATGTAGTTAATAAATCCGCTTCCTCCTCAGTGAGAAACGCCCTCATTTCACTATCAGATACAATTTTTCTCGGGTCATCAAAGTGCTGTCTTATCCAGTTATAAATTGTACGGTCACCAACAACATGATTCATGGGAAAATAAGCACGCGCCTTAGATCCTATACCATCAAGGGCCTTGCCAAGATCTCCACCAACACCATTAAGCTTATGGCAACCCCTGCATCCTTTCATCCTGAACAGCTCTTCGCCTTTTGCTACATTTTCTCCGCCTTCCTGTTTTAACATCTCGAAGTCATGACATAAAGCGCAAGACCCCTGGATGTATTTTGCAGGCATTATAGGAAAATCCCAGTGAGTATGCTCTTCTCCGTGGGCCTCCCTGATATTCGTAGCATGGCCCTGTCCCCGGTGACATACTGTGCATCCAAATTTGGCTATTGGATGGTTCTCCAGATAGCTACCACTGTGCATACGGTGGGGCTGCTCAGCTTTAGCCATGAGAGGGTTTTCAACACCACGGTGGCAGCTCATACACCGATCAGACAGTTCCAGACTTTTCAGATAAATCTGCTGCAAACCGATTTCTATATTTTCCGCCCTGTCCCTCGTGGATTCATCCGTTGCATTTTTAACAAGAAAATCCTTATATTCGGTCTGGTATCTCTTCCATTCAGGATTTAGCTCTCTGTTAAATGCTATCCCTAAAAATGCAATAAGTACCAGAGACGATATTAATAATAGAGATAAATAGAATCTGTTTTGCATCGGTTCAACCTTTTCAATTATGTTTCCTATATTCTAAAGTTATTGTTACCTGTCAAATAACTTCCAGGATTCAATGCTCCTTATTATTAATGTATAGGCCATTGACTTGCTGACCAGTAAAATTCCCAGTTTGGCCCTCTCAATACTGTTCCCGTATAGGTCAGAATTACGTAACACACAAGGAACATTGTAAAGAGAGAAATAGCTCCCATTCTTGTTGAGCCTGTTCTCTTTATGACAAACAGTGAGTAGGCAACGACAAAACCGAGCAGCAGGTTCCCGGGGTTTATCGCAATTATCCAAAGCTGGTGTATCTCAGGCCACCAGTTCCTGAACCAGCCGAAATTGATTACAAATGCAAGGGAACCGATGACAGCTACAGCCCCGACTACGAAGGACTCTATTGCGATCATCTTTCCCTGCCTGTTTGAAAACCAGATACCAAAATGCTCCTGCTCCCTGTCAAGATAGGGGATCAGTATAAGCCCGGCTATTGCCAGCCCCGGCAGACCCTGTCCGCCCATGAATGCAGAGTAAGAAACCAGTTCCTGAAGCCCGAGGAAATACCATGGCGCCTTTGCCGGGTTCTCAGGGATCGCAGCATTTGCAAATTCCTTAAGCGGTGCGTCCACAAAATAAGAATAAGCTATCACTCCCGCAAGTGTAATAATAAATATCGCGATTTCTGCAATAAACAGGTTGGGCCAGCTCGTTACAGTGTTTTCCACATCATTATCGACTGCAGGCGTCCTGCCTCTGGCGAGTTCCATAAGACCATATGTCTTGTGCGTGGGGAATATACCCCCTGTTTTTTGTGGAGGAGATATAAATGCCACACCTGTTCCTTCCCCCTCAACTGTATCAGGTTTTGAAAGACCACCGTCTTTTCTTATCCTCCAGAAGTGCACTCCCAAAGCAGTGCAGATGCCCAGAGGTAAAAGAATAATATGCAGAAGATAGACCCTGGTAAGGGAGCTTTGACTAGGTTCCGTTCCTCCCAGCAAAATCTCTTTTGTTGCTCCTCCAATATCAAAATACTGTGTTACCCCGAATATATCAGTCAGTTCCTTTGGTGCCGCTGCAATATTGGATACGATAACCAGCGCCCAGTATGAGAGCTGATCCCATGGGAGCAAATACCCTGTAAGGTTCAAAACAAAGGTCAGTATGAGAAGCACTACACCTATGACCCAGTTAAATTCCCTTCCTCTTTTGTAAGAGTTTGTATACACAACTCTCGCCATGTGCAGAAATACAAATATTATCATGGCCTCACCGGACCATTTGTGGACATTTCTCATAAGCTTTCCGCCAAAGACGACAAAATTTATGTCCTTGACAGCGTTAAATGCGGTCCCGATAGACGGGCTGTAATACACCATAAGAAAACCACCCGAGATAAAAGCGATAACCATAAGAAAAAAGGAGATGAGCCCCATACCAAGCGTATATGATGGTTTTAACGTATTTACATGAGTCTTTGCCCCGTGCAGGTGGAGAAAGAAGTTGTTCACCACAACTGCAGTTCTTGACTTATCAGACGTGGGCCTGCCACTTCTCAGGAAAGAACCGATAAATGAACTTTTCAGAGACATTAAATTCTCTTTATATTTCCCCAGTCCGGTCACAGACTCGTTCCGAGATTCATTCGAATTATTCATTAGTCATATCCCTTTGAAACATTTAATTATTGTTTACGCAAACAAATATTTCGTTCCCTGTGGTACGGCTTTACCTGCGTCAACAAAAAGAGTGCCGTCCACTTCCTGCTGTATTTCATACCACTCAAGTGGTCTCGGAGCAGGCCCGCCAATAACATTTCCGTCCTCATCATACTGTGAACCATGACAGGGGCACTGAAAACCAAATTCCGCAAGAGATACAATACACCCAAGATGAGTGCATATGGCGGATATTGCAAAGAGTCCGTTTTCATCAGAAAACATAAATACATTCTTGCCTTCGATCGTTCGTGTTGTGCCCATGGGAAAGTTATCTATTTTCCCTATCTTGAATTTTTTAGATTCCTCGGAGTATACATCGGCTTTAACAAATCTCAGACTCCCCGCAAGCGCTCCCAGTGCTCCCAGGATCGCCGCTCCAAAAGCAGCCAGACCGAGAAAATCACGCCTTGATACCCCTTCCCTGTCCCGGGTTTTCCTGATCATTTCTCAACCACCTCCTTAAACACAAATCTCTCCATTGTTATTGCATCCACAGGGCACTTCTTTGCACACAGACCACATCTGATGCATCTGTCCTCATCTTTTATAATTGCTGAGCCGGTGCCCACAGGTTCATCACCGTACCTGTTCCTGTAAAGTTCTGACAGGGTCTCGTCGCCTTTTATATTTTCAAGACTTACAAGCCGCAGACAGTACTCTGGACAGATATCTGCACACCCCCCGCAGAGAATACACCTGTCACCGTTAAATATTGTATTAACCGCACAGTTTAAGCATCTCCCGCCCTGCTCTTCTGCGTCGTCTGTCAGAAAACCTGTTTCAACAGGCATAAGCATACTCTGCATCCTCTCATCAACAGGTGCAGCCGGCACGCCCTCTCTTCTTACTTTCTCAAAATCAGGAGGGTGTGCCACCTCATTACATGACACTTCTTTATCATATTCCTCTGCATGACTCTCCGAAAGATTCATACGTATACGTTCACCGCTTATATGCTCATGAATAAGTACTGCCGCCTTTTTACCGCTTGCCACAGCATCAATAACAAGTCTCGGTCCATATGCCAGGTCTCCGGCAACAAACAGTCCGGGGAGAGATGTCTCTACTTTATTTCTGCCCACACTTATCATTCCTCTATCGGTCATTTCAACATTCAGACCGCTTTTTTCAAGGAATGAAAGGTCAGATGCCTGACCTATTGAAAACAGGACCGTATCAGTGTCAAGGGTGATTATTTCCGATTCATCATATCTTGGATTAAACCTCTGTTCACTATCAAAGACAGCGAGGCATAAAGGCGTAGAGTCTGTTTCACTTGTATGCATAGAGAAATTTGAGCAGATGCTAGCCGACAGTGTCGAGATAGATGAGGGTGCAGAAGAGGGAATTGAGAGGATCAACAGCTTCGGCCCACAACGGATTAATGCCGACAGGGACGGGGTGGTAAAGTCTATTACTTTTAAAAAATGCCTCGCTGTCTTTGATAGTGAACAGAGGTTTAATCCAAGATATGATGAATCGGAAATAATCACCCTTGACACTGATACGGTCCTGTTTTCAATAGGGCAGGCATCTGACCTTTCATTCCTTGAAAAATCCGGTCTGAATGTTGAAATGACCGATAGAGGAATGATAAATGTAGGCAGAAATAAAGTAGAGACATCTCTCCCCGGACTGTTTGTGTCCGGAGACCTGGCATACGGACCGAGACTTGTCATTGATGCAGTGGCAAGCGGTAAAAAGGCGGCAGTCCTTATTCACGAGCATATAAGCGGTGAACGTGTACGTATAAATTTTTCGGAGAGTCATACAGAGGATTATGATAAAGAAGTGTCATTTAATGAAGTGGCACATCCGCCTGATTTTGAAAAAATAAGAAGAGAAGAAGTGCCGGCTGCACCTGTTGATGAGAGGATGCAGAATATGCTAACGCCTGTTGAAACAGGTTTCCTGACAGACGACGCAGAAGAGCAGGGAGGAAGATGCTTAAATTGTGCGGTTAATACAATATTTAACGGTGACAGATGTATCCTCTGCGGGGGGTGTGCCGATATCTGCCCTGAATACTGTCTGAGGCTTGTAAGTCTTGAAAATATAAAAGGCGACGAGACCCT
>PVMK01127588.1_pt1 | contig 34937 bp, 29 predicted proteins | sample 1853481 | NCBI WGS metagenome assembly PVMK01 (sample SAMN08533507, study PRJNA380276) | Marine sediment metagenome, whole genome shotgun sequencing project. | reverse complement strand
CAAGCGCATCCCTGCTTCGCTCGGGCGCCGACTTCCTGGCGGGTCACGGGCTCAGGGGGGAGGTACCCGTATCCCGGCTAGGTTTGGGTGGATTCTTGTCGAGAAGCTGGCCTGGGCCACCGGGGACCGGTCGAGAGGCTGGCCTGGGCCAGCGGGAACCGGTCGAGAGGCTGGTCTGGGCCATGGCACTGTTCTTACAGGCTTCGCGCCGCATATCGGTATGCCTCGCAAAACTCACACACGCCGCTCCTCTGAATTCTATCGCGAACTTCCTTTTGGCCGTGCGTGCTTGAAGCTTTATTGGTGCAATGAGTCCATTCGTACCTGAAAGGCTTCGCGTCGCACATCCCTGTGCTCTATCGCGAAGTACCGTTCGTCCTGAACATAAAAAAACCCCGACGAATTGGTCGGGGTTTGAAATGGTGCATCGCATAAGGCATAGAAGTGTGGGGACTGCCTGTCATGAGTAGCGACGCACCAGGCACAGTCAACTTGCATGCAAAGTTTACTCTGTGCAGGTTAAAAAGATGTAAAGCTATTGTTGGTTATTTGTGATCAGGTGAACTTTTTTCAGGCGACCTGCCGATTGCTGCCGTGGCGCTTCAGGAAAACCAGCAACAGGGATATTGCGGCCGGTGTCATGCCGGGTATTCTTGAGGCCTGACCAATGCTTTCCGGCAGGGTTTTCCGTAGTTTTTCACTCAATTCAGCCGATAGGCCCGGTACCCGGGAATAATCAAAAGCGGCAGGGATCAGGGTACTCTCATTGCGCCGGTTTTTTTCAACTTCTCCGGCCTGGCGCGCCAGGTAGCCCGCATAACGTACCTGCACATCAACCTGTTCAGCGACCTTGACGTCGTTGCTACCGGGACCAAGGCCTGCCACTTTCATCAACTCGGAATAGCTTAGTTCCGGCCGTTTCAGCAAATCCAGCGCCTTTGCCTCTTTACTCAGTGTTACACCGAGGGTTTCGGAGAGTGACTTGCCAATATCGTTACCGGGTGTTACCCAGATGGCAGCCAGCCGCTGTTGCTCGGCTTCAATTGCTGCCTTTTTGTCTTCAAATGCCCGCCAGCGCCGGTCGTTGACCAGGCCCAGCCGGCGACCGGTTTCCGTCAGGCGTAAATCCGCATTATCTTCGCGTAGCTGCAGACGATATTCCGCCCGGCTGGTAAACATACGATAGGGTTCACGGGTACCCTGGGTTACAAGATCATCGATCAACACACCGATGTAGGCTTCGTCCCTGCGCGGGGTCCAGGCCTCCTCACCACGAACACTGCGTGCGGCATTGGTGCCTGCGATCAGGCCCTGGGCCGCAGCCTCTTCATAACCTGTCGTACCATTGATCTGGCCGGCGAAAAACAGACCCTGAACCGGCTTGGTTTCAAGACTGAACTTCAGCCCGCGCGGGTCGAAGAAATCATATTCAATGGCATAACCCGGCCGGGTGATATGGGCATTTTCGAAACCGGGGATACTGTGAACAAATTCCACCTGCACATCGTAAGGCAGGCTGGTTGAGATACCATTCGGGTATAGTTCCCGCGTATTGAGACCTTCCGGTTCAATGAAAATCTGGTGGCTGTTACGCTCGGCAAAGCGAACGATTTTATCTTCTATGGACGGGCAATAACGTGGCCCTGTGCCATCGATCGCCCCCGAATACATCGGCGAACGATGCAAGGCCGCGCGAATTATCCCGTGAGTTTTTTCGTTGGTATGCGTGATCCAGCAATTCACTTGTTGCGGCTGATCATCCGCTGAACCCATAAATGAGAATACCGGTCGTGGTACATCGCCAGGTTGCTGCTGTAAGTGGGTAAAATCCACACTCTTGCCATCGATACGCGGCGGTGTACCGGTCTTCAGCCGGCCCACGTCAAAAGGCAATTCGCGCAAGCGCCTGGCCAACGAGATGGAAGGCGGATCACCGGCACGTCCACCGGCGCTCTGGCTTTCGCCCATGTGAATCTTGCCGCCAAGGAATGTGCCGGTGGTTAATACGATAGCGGGTGCATGGAATTCCTGTCCCATGCTGGTACGGCAACCAATTATCCGCTCACCCTGCAGCAACAGGTCGTCAACCGCCTGTTGAAATATGCTCAGCCCTGGCTGGTTCTCAACCACCTGGCGTATGTGCGCCCGGTAAAGGTTGCGGTCACATTGTGCACGTGTGGCGCGAACCGCTGCTCCCTTACTTGAGTTGAGGGTGCGAAACTGGATTCCCGCGGCATCAGCGGCGCTTGCCATCACACCACCCAGCGCGTCAATTTCCTTGACCAGGTGGCCTTTGCCTATGCCGCCAATGGCCGGGTTGCAGCTCATCTGGCCGATCGTTTCAATGCTGTGTGTCAGTAACAAAGTGCGCACACCACTTCGGGCGGACGCCAACGCAGCCTCGGTGCCGGCATGGCCACCACCGATCACAATGACATCAAATGTATTAGCTTGATTCACCAGAGTTCTATATCAATTCAGTCAGGAACCGCGCATTGTACTGAAAATCAAGGATAAATGTAATTTATTGACTGGTACTTTGTAATTCTGCAGCCAGTACCCGCGCCTTTTTTAGCATCACATAGTTCTCATCCGCATCTTTCCAGATCGCCAGTGCGTAGTTGACTGAGGCCAGCGCCATTTGAGGCATATTCCGCACCTGTTGAAAACGGGCCTTTGCAACCCACAATGTCGGTTCTGACTGGTCAAGAAGAAAACCGGCATTTATAGATTTTTCTGCTGCATCCAGCTGGTCAGTTTTGATTTGAGCATTTGCCAGTTCTGAAAAGATTTGTGGCAAAGCGGCTTGCAATTCAGCCGACCCGACAGTGTGCTCTATCTTCTCAATCGCTTGCAAATAATTATCTGCCACCGCTACATAATCACCCTCAGCTTCACTGATCAAGGCCTGGACCAGGCGAGCCGGGACCTCCAGTGTTTTCAGCTGGAATTGTTCCATGACTTCCCGGGCATCTTCCAGGGAAGCATAGGCGGCATCTATATCCTTTTCTTTAGCCTGGATTGACGCGGCACTAAAAGAAAGAAACTTGTCCACGGGTGGGTTCAGCAAACCCTGAGCGGTTGTAAGTGCACCCCGGGCTGAATCGAGGTCATTCAACATAAGGTAGAGATCGATCAAAGGCGTATACACGCTCAGTGTAATATTCAGCAAACCCTGAGACTGGCTAAGGAATTCTTCCTGCGCATAAGTTTGCCTTATAGCCTCCTGAATCCTGCCCAGGCGCAGTTCCAGTTTAGTCGCACCCTGCATGACAGAAGTTTTCTCCATGGGTGTCTGCGCAAATCCTTCCGCCTCCGACAAATAGTCCCTGGCTGCATTGATGTCGCCCTTGCGTGCGGCGACCAATGAAAGTTTTAGCGTGGGCAGGACCGGTGCATTCTCTAATACCTGGGCCTGCTTATAGTGCTCTGCAGCGGCTTCAAGATTCCCGCTATCGCGCAACAAATCCCCCAATTGGATATTTGCATGGATATCCTCAGGTTTCTGCTCCTTATAGGAACGCGCGTAATCAATCGCTGCATCCATATTTCCTGTGGCACGCTCAAGTGCAGACATTTTTAAGTAAATGCCTACGTTTAATGCATCCCTGTCTAATGCCAGCAGATATTCCGCCTTGGCGCTCTCCAATTCCCCGCTGATCATCAACATGGTTGCAAGACTGATGTGTGAGCTCGCATCATCACGTATTTGTGTCTGAAAACGCAGGAAGGACATCAGTTTTTCGTGATCCCCGGCTAGTCGGTAAACCAGGGCCTTCAGCTGGGCACGATCACTTAAAGGCAGACGATAGTCGAGTGCCTGAGCCTTGGACAATGCCTCTTGTGCAGCAGGTAAATTCCCACTGTCTACCATGTTCACTGCCTTCAGAAACCAGCCCAGTACGAAACTCGGATCAATGCTGAGCGCCTGGTCAAAGAAGGCATTGGAAGCATCAAAATCATTGTCGAACAAACGTGCATTCAGTCCCTGGATATACGCTTTTAGTGCTGCTTCCGACTCTCCGTAGGTTTCCGTCAGAGGCATATCTTCTGCTATGCGACGGCTGCTTTCAGGTACATCCAAAGCATCCCGGATATCTTTGGATAGGCTGTCTATGGCTGAATAAACATTCCAATCCTGTCTTGTTAGCTCTGCGACCTGGCCCAGGGTTTGTGTATCCCAAATCCTGGCTGTCACCACGTATTCATCGGATACTTTGTCCAGGCTGCCTTCGATAAAATACTGGCGGTTTGCCTTGTCCGCAATTTTTCGCATCAGGGATCGAGGTACATTCAGACCATCATCAAACCCTGCCTGGCGTATCTGTGAGTAGAACCCATTACCCATATAATTCCATGGCGAGTTTGCCAGGATAAAGGGGTCCTGTTGTAAATCCTGCACCAGTAATTCCGTGATGCCATATTGCAACCAATCCAGTTCAGGGATACCAGACTCGTTTTCCCAGAAGAACACAATCATCCTGCGGCGAAATGTCTCGCTGGGAATATAATGGGTCTCCTCCTGCCCCCATTCATTGTTGACGGTAATCTGGGTCGCTGCCAGGTCCAGGTCCTTGCCGCCAAACACTGTAATCAACAAGCCCAGGGTGGCAATAAGGTTAATTGGCACGCCAACCTTTTCAAACCTTGTCGCTTTATCTTTACCCGGTCTGCCATGCGTCCACGCGATCAACATTACGGCTGGAATCAGCGAATAAAGCCCCCAAAAGACAATGTCGGTCAGATAAGGTGAAAGCAGGTAACGTTCGACCAGGCGGTCGAGAATTTCTATCAGCACCCAGGAACTGGCTACATACACACCAACGGCTGGCAGGATGCGCCGGTCACGCAACTCTGTGATGAAATCTGCCATCTAAACGGTACCCTGCTTTGGAAGAATTAGCACTCTAGCACAATGATAGGGAATCTCGAATGCCAATCGTCACGGCACTTTGCGGGACCCCCGGTTACTAGTTGCGGTGCTTACTGCGTGATGAACTACTTTTTTTTAACTGTCGATGGCTGAGAGAGGAAGAACGGGACGGACGTGCGCTTGAGTGTGACCGGCTGCTTTTGCCGGAAGATGTCACACTTACAGCATGCGTTGAAACCGGCTTGACAGGATGCAACTGACTTTTACCGACTTTGGCGTTTCCACGGTTTCTTACCACCATACCCTGGTTTCCGGAATAACCGGATGGCACAGTCGATACATAGCGACGGACGGGCGATGAGTTGTAGCCATTATAGTGACGCCTGTTGGAATAATAATGATAGTGGTAATACGAGCGGTACCTCGGCGCATAGAAACCATAGTAACTGGTTGGGTAATACCACGGTGAATAACCATACCCGATACCAAATGAGAACCCGTTATTGTAGCCATAACCATACCTGTGATAAGGGTAGTAACCCAGGTAAAAATAGTCGAGTGAAGACCATGGATAGTAAAACGCACCGGAATAACCGCCTGAATAACCTGTATAGGACGGGTCATCTTTGGCATAATAGACACCGTCTTCCAGTGCTGTTTCCGGATAATAATAGGTAACACATCCCGTCAAGAAAACGAGTAAAGGCAGGATCAGCAACTTCTTCATACATCCTCCAACACCGGTTCAAGCGGCGTGATGGTACCCTGCTAGCAAGAATAACAGCTTTCAAGTGAATATTTCCTGAACAGGATACGCAAGTAAATTTGCATTCAGCCGGTCAATCGTCAATGTACAATTAATTTAAACTGAAAATTGTGTAGACATAGAGGAGAATTATCCATGGGCCGGTCACTTTATGAAGTACAGGGGTTCGCGGTAGTGCTGGATAAAGTAGCGCTGGTTAGCCGGGTTTTTGCATCAGAAAACAAGGAAGGTTACCAGTTCAATATCACCATAAGCAGCGACCTGCGGCTACCGCTGAAATTTCCGACACGTAGCGATGCCGATCTGGAACGTCAGCTATTTCTGAAAGCGTTAAAGGACAATTGACATCCGGACTACTGGAAAATCATGGCACCGGCAGAGCCGGGCCCCGCAATAATGATACGCACCATTGCGGGCATACCCGGATCAAGGTCATCCGGTAGCTGCACGACAAACTGACCGGTTGAATAAATCTGACCGCCCTGGCTCCAGGTGATCTCAACCGGATTACCCGTATAGTCAGTCTCCGGAAATGTGGTTGCACATCTCGATTGCGGAGAAATATTGCCACAGGAGACAAAATTTCCGGTTACGGGTACCAGCAACCTGACAGCCGACACCCGCTTCGCAGTCTGGTTTTCGATAACCAGGCCTTCAATTTGAAGCGGGGGAGTACTGTCTGTTGAGCGGGCAGCACATGCCAGTAAAAAGACAACACAACATCCCGTTACTGCCATTTTCACCATTATTTGAACCTGCATGATGAGAAGCTTGGTAATTCTTGCCAGACTGTTGCCTTACGGATCCTGATCACCCGGGTAATATTCCAAACCTAAGTCTGCCTCCATGTATTCATGTAAATCAACCAGCAATTGCCTGTTGATCTCGAAAAAGCTCATGATTGGCCGGTCAAGATCGGTAATCAGGATAATGACTGCGGAAAAGGCTACTGCCAGCGTAATTGTCGCTACCGGGCTGCGTCTGTCGGTAAGACCGGCCTGGTATCCCATGATGACCATGGACAACATCGCCATCAGGTAAAGCGTTATCCAGATGGTAAACGGAATACGGTTCATGACCGCAGAATGTACCCTTGTGTAATGTATATCGGTCAGGGCGAGGACCGAAGCCATGAACTGATCAATATCCCTGGCACCGGCCTGGTTAACTTCTGATTGCGCGTCGCTATTCGACGCCAGTAACCAGAGCTGGTGTTGAATTTCTTCAGATTCCCGGAGTAATTCGGCAATCCATTCCTCGCTATCAGGGCCGGTCAAGTTGCGGTTATCACTACGTAATTTACTACGTAATTTAATGTAGTCTTTGAGCAAATGCTTGGCCTCGGACCGGCGCGGTTCTGTCATCAGGTCGGCCTGCAAGAACGCATTCCTGGCGATGCGGGCCTCCTCTGCGAGGTTTTGAACCCTTGCCTCAAAGTGCGACTGGGCCGTGGCGAATGTAAACGCAAGCATGAAAGCCAGCAGACCGAGACCGGCACCCATGATGGCCCTTACCTGCGAAGTCTGGGCTTTCTTGGAAGTTGCCTGGTCGTGTTTTCCTAACCTGAAACCACATTCAATAAACAGGACCATGACCAGGATGGTGCCTATGAACAATAACCAGATTGGTACCAGGTCAAAAAAATGAGCAACCAGCATGAGCTTACCCCTCAAATATGTTCTTAATTGTCGTCAAGCGCTTTGGGAAACGGATTAACGCAGTGCGTTATTGACGATCTCGGAAACATCGCCCGATAAATTTTTAACCGACGCTATACGTTGCAACTCCGCTTTCATAAGCACTTTTCTGTCCTCATCATATCGTTTCCAACGGTTGAATGCCGCAACCATCCTGGCAGCTATTTGCGGATTCAATCCATCCAGTTCAATCACGCGATCAGCATGAAATGCGTAACCCGAGCCGTCGGCCGCATGAAACCCGGTCGGGTTAAGCATTGAAAATGCACCAACCAGGGAACGTACCTTGTTCGGGTTCTGGATACTGAATGCGGAGTGATCCATTAATTTCCGCACGGTATTCACCGTGTTGCTGCCGGGCTTGACGGCTTGCATAACAAACCACTTATCCATGACCAGGGCATCCGCTTTCCATTTGACTTCAAACTCCGCAAGTGCTGTTTCTGCCAGCAGCGAGTCACTCATGATCAGTCCTTGTATGGCGGCCAGCGTATCCGTCATATTGTCACTTGCTTCGAGTTGGGCGCCCGCCAGCGATTCGCCCGTATCTGTTTCCAGCAGGTATGACAGGCAGACGTTTTTAAGACTTCTCCCCGCCATGGCCGTGGCGGATTTCTGATAAGGCCGGCCATCTTTCAGACGGGCATAACACTCGCTGAAAAGTACCGTCAACTCGTCTGCCAGCCCTTTTTTGATAAACTTTCGTGCCGCGTAAATACCATCGACATCTACCACCTCCATCTGGTCCGCGAGGTAGTCTTCGGCCGGAAGCATCATGGCTTCAGCCAGTAAAGCCGGATCTGCCTGGTGGTCTGACAATATTCCACGGAATGCCTTGACCAGCGATGAATCCACAACCATTTCAATACCTTGCGCATGCTGTCGGCATTGTTCAAGGATCGCGTTCTCCGCCATGCGCTGGGCCGCATCCCAGCGCACGTATGCATCACTGTCATATGCGATCAGGGTGGCCAATTGCTGCGATGAATAATCGAAATAGATTTTCACCGGTGCAGAGTAATCCCTGAACAGTGATGGCACCGGTGCTTCCGGAACATCAATGAAAGTGAATTCCTGTTGTGTTTCCTCCATGATCAGCAAGCGCGTACCGGTTACGGCTTCTGCTTCGGTTTCAAGTTGCAGGGGTATCTCCCTGCCTTCGGCGGTCAATAAGCCCAGTGCAAATGGCAGCACCAGGGGCTGTTTGTCTTTCTGCTCGTGTGTCGCCGGGGTGTGTTGCTTCAGTGTCAGCGTGTACTTTTGGCTTGCAGCATCATACTGGTCCGTTACATGCACCTGTGGCGTGCCCGACTGGCTATACCAGCGGCCAAAGCGGCCCAGATCGACACCATTGGCATCCGCCATTGCAGCAAGAAAATCATCACAGCTCACGGCTTCACCGTCGTGCCGTTCAAAATAAAGCTTAATTCCCTTCTGGAAGCCACGCTCTCCCAGCAGGGTGTGGTACATGCGGATAATCGCCGCACCTTTTTGATAGACGGTAGCGGTATAAAAATTATTGATTTCCAGGTATTGATCAGGCCGTATGGGATGCGACATCGGCCCATCGTCTTCGGGAAACTGCCGGCTGCGAAGGTCACGGACAACCTTGATACGCTTGACTGCACGTGATTGCATGTCGGCCGAAAACTCCTCATCCCGGAACACGGTAAGGCCTTCCTTGAGGGTTAATTGAAACCAGTCCTGGCAGGTGACACGATTACCGGTCCAGTTATGAAAGTATTCGTGTCCAATGACACCTTCTATACCCTGGTAATCGGCGTCTGTGGCCGTATCCGGCCGCGCCAGGACATATTTCGAATTGAATATGTTCAGCGACTTGTTTTCCATCGCTCCCATGTTGAAATCATTGGTGGCAACAATGTGATAGATATCAAGGTCGTACTCAAGCGTAAATCTTTCCTCGTCCCAGCGCATGGCATTAATGAGCGACTGCATGGCGTGGTCGCAACGGTCGAGGTTTTCTTCTTCAACATAAATCCGCAAGCTGACATCACGCCCACTACGCGTGGTGAAGTGGTCTTCCACCAGCGCCAGGTCACCTGCTACCAGGGCAAACAGGTAAGAGGGTTTCGGGAAAGGGTCATCCCAGCGAACCCAATGGCGGCCATCGGGTGATTCCCCGGCGCCGGCCAGGTTGCCGTTTGACAATAACACCGGAAAGCCGGCTTTGTCGGCTTCCAGGGTGACCCGGTAAGTGGTCATTACATCCGGACGGTCCGGGAACCAGGTGATTTTCCGGAAGCCCTGCGCCTCGCACTGTGTGAGCAGAAATTCACCGGAAAGATAAAGCCCTTCAAGTGCAGAATTGTTTGCCGGATGGATTCTGACTTCCGTCTTCAGCACACTGTTTTGCGGCGCATCGGGAATGATCAGCGTCTCGCCTTCCACGCTATAGTCACTATGGGTCAGAACACGGCCATTAAGTGTGATGGAGATCAGCTCCAGATCGCTGCCATTCAGAACGATGCGATGTGGTGCATTGATTCCAGCCTTCAGTTGAAACTCCATCTGCGCGCGAACCACGGTGGTTTTCATACCAATATCAAAATGCAGATCCAGATGGCTGACATCCCAGGGGTAGGCCGTATAATCTTTTCGATAAATCACCTTGCCGGCTATACCCTCTTTCATAAATTGTTCCTTTATTCAATTTCCGCTGGAGAAGTGCTCGAAGGGACAAGTATTATATGCCGATGAACAACAAAGCGGCAGAACAATTGCCATGAAACACCAGCTTTACCTGTTACGCCATGCGGAGGCAGGACCCTGGAGCCCGCTGGGTAATGATTTTTCAAGACCATTAAGTTCCTCGGGAACGCGGCATGCACAGCTGCTTTCCGGTTGGGCGCTGAAATCACTGCAACCACCCGATACGGTTTTGTGCTCACCAGCAAAACGTACCCGGGAAACACTTGCCCCGATTCTCTCCCATTGGCCCAACTTGCTGGCAACCACCGATTACGTTGATTCGATGTACGGTGCATCTTTGAACATGCTTTTAATCCTGGCCGAAGATGCATTCAGCTACAGTGAACGAATTTTAATGATCGGACACAACCCCGGGCTTGCTAATATGTTGATAAATGTATTGCAACAAGATCAGGCTGTCAGTATTCAAAACATGGCCACAGGTACCCTGGCAGTTATCGGGTTTTCCGAAAATTTCGGACGCGATGCTCACGCTGGCAAGCTGTTACACCTGATTCGGCAAAAGAACCTTTCAGCCAAATAAATCAAAGTCGAAGCTGAAAGACACCGGTCTGGTTGCTGTCAGTAAAACAGGTTTTTACTCTGTCCCAAACATCCTTAATAGTTTTTACTCCGACCCCATCCATCAATGTGTGCTTCAGGTCACGCCCTACGGGGCTTTCAGGACCCGGTAAGCACAAGGATAAAATTATTTGCCGGCATGGCAAGCTTGTGTTCAAGCTGCATTTGATGGAGATTAGCCAGGGATTCAATTGACGCGATATCACGAATACCCATTTGCGGGTCTTCAGCGCGTAAATGTGCATCAAATTGTGCATTGCTTTCGGATGTAAAACAGTTGTCAATATTAAACGGCCCGTAAAGGCAAAAGCAGGCACCGGATACCAGGTGTGCTGCAACCCCGGCAAACATGGCAACCACCGCTTCCCAAGGCATTATATGGGCAGTATTGGCAGAGTATGCAGCCTCGTAGGAGCGCCCCGGCCAGGGATCACTAAGCACATCCAGTTGCAACAACGGCAATATTCGCTGGTTAGCTTCAGCCGAAAAACTGGATTCAAGCCCGGCCACGTTTTCCTGCCTGTCGCTGGGCTGCCACAACAGCCCCGGTAAATTTCGAGTGAAAAAGGTCGCATGTTGTCCCGTTCCCGACCCGATTTCGAGAACGGTGCCCTTTGGGGGTAGTAGTACCTGCAGCTGATCGAGTATGGGCTGCCGGTTTCTATCGGCGGCGCTGGAGTAGGGTATTGTATTCACTCTTTAAAAGCTGTCTTCAACCCGTTGTTGAATTGCACCACAGATTTCCCTGGATTCGGACAGCAAACTACCCAGTTGGCTTTGCATTTTGGTGATAAATGTTTCATCCCCGGTGTGCGGCAGATTAATGCGTACATTGTGGATAGCACCCTGCACACCGGCATAGGCCATCAAGGCTCCAACACCAGCGTCGCTCATCACTGACTTGTTGCCGATGTCTGCTGCCGCCCGACAGAGATCCAGAACATCCCTACAGAGTTTTGCTGTTCTCAGGGGCACCTCGGCCGCCGATTTGTAACCGGCCCTGATAACACTTGAACGCTGCGCGATCTGTTCAGCGGTGTCCTTGGCCATGCGCATACCGGCAATAACCTCGTTGAATGCTTCCGTATCCGCATCAATGGCCCTGACGAGTTCATCCTTGATCGTTTGCGCCTTCTCGGCCAATTGGCATAATTCATCGTATTGTGAATCGAACTCACTTTTACCGACGGAAAGATTGACCACCATCGAGGCCAGGGCAGAACCCAGGGCACCGGCCAACGCTGCTATGGAGCCGCCTCCCGGTGCTGGCGTGTCGCGTGAGACTTCATCAACAAATTCAGTAATATTCAAATTGACCAGTGCGCCATCTGCGACCGGCATTCCGATGATTTTCTTGTCAATGTCAAATTCGGTGACATCATTGAGGCCCATGGCCTGAACCGCCGTGGTGACGGCATCACGCACTGGAATACCCGTTGATTTTTGCATTCGGCGCAGATAAAAACGTCCCGCCTGTTGCATGGCTTCATATGGCACCACGCCGACGACTTCCGAACCGGTTATAACAATGCCACGCGCCGCCGCCAATTCACGCGCGGCCTCAAGCACATCGGCCGGAGAGGTAATCCTGTAATTGGTCAGATTCAGGGAAACCTGTGCGCACTGGTAGTCATCCACTACCCAGCCAATGCCTTTGAGGTGGGTGAACATGCCATCTTTATAAACCGGACGCCCGATCAGATCATCAGGATCAAGCCCGATGGACCGGTAGCGTTTGTACAGATCTGCGCCATATGTGTCTTTGTAGAATTCAGCCAGCTCCTCGAATGAACCCGCGACGAACCCGGAATTACCATCTGCATACCTGCCCTCTTCAAAATAGACGACATCACCCTTGTAATAAAAGGGCTCAATATTGCCGATACGTTTCCAGCGTCCCCGTTCGCGAATCTCATAGGCGATTTCATTGGCGTAGCGCCGGTCGGTGGTATTGAGATTTATGTTGTAGGCAATCAGAAATTCCCGTGCGCCGACAGCCGTCGCGCCAGCCCCGCGGTTAAAAACTGCCGGTCCAAAATCCGGCTTCCACTCCGGATCATTCAGTTTTTCCTGCAATCCTTCGTATTCACCGGCACGTACATCGGCCAGGTTCTGACGAGCAGGCTTGTTTGCCGCCTGCTCGTAGAGGAACACCGGAATCGCAAGCTCTTCACCGATGCGTTGCCCCACTTGCCGGGCTATTTCAGCGCAATCCTCCATCGTTGCGCCACTTACGGGCACAAAGGGACAGACATCCGTTGCCCCGAAACGGGCGTGTTCACCCTTTTGCTTCGACATATCAATCAGCTCGGCCGCCTTTTTCACCGCGCGAAAGGCCGCTTCTTTAACGGCTTCCGGTTCGCCAATAAATGTCACCACCGTGCGGTTGGTACTTTCACCCGGGTCAACATCCAGCAGGCGGATACCCTGGACACTTTCAATCACGTCGGTGATTTGTTTAATGACCGTCAGATCACGGCCTTCGGAAAAGTTTGGTACACATTCAATTACTTTTTTCACAGTTCACAGCCCATAAAAAATATCGTTTAATAAATGGCTACACACGCTGAACATACAGCCCTTCCGGCCTTCCTGTGGAAGCCGCAACGGCAGTGGCAATTATAATTTATTCCAATATCTTAGAACAGATAAGACCCGGGGACAGTTAAAAAAAACCCGGGTATTACCCGGGCTTCTTCATAATATCTTCCAATAAATCAATTCACGACTGGACGGTCTTCCACGATGGTCGGCGTCACAAATATCAGCAGTTCACGTTTCTTGGTTGCATTGGAACGACGTTTAAACAGGTTGCCAAGACCCGGTATGCTGCTCAGGTAGGGTACCCTGTCTTCCTGTCTCTGACGCTCGTCCTGGAAAATCCCGCCCAATACGACTGTTTCGCCGTTATTCACCAGCACTGACGTGGCCAGTTCCCGGGTATCGATGGAAGGCACTGATCCACCACGACCGGTCTGGAAAATCTCACCAACCGTATCCTGTTTGATTTCCAGCTCAAGTTGGACACGGTTATCCGGTGTGATTAACGGAGTTACACGAAGTTCAAGCACGGCTTCCTTGAATTGAACGGCTGTTGCACCGGAAGATGCAGCTTGTTCATAAGGAATTTCCACACCCTGTTGAATAAAGGCCTCTGACTGGTTGGCGGTAACAATTCTTGGAGTAGAAATGACCTCACCATCACCTTCAGCTTCCAGCGCGGAGAGTTCCAGATCCAGCAGAAATTTACCCGACAGGAATGAAAGACCGATGGTACCTGCATTGCTGTCTGCTACAGGTAGATTGACATTATAGCGTTCGGGGATTCCCGCCACGTCCAGCAGGCCATCATCCCTCGGATTGGTACCGGGGTTCAAAAGATCAGCGCCCACACCATCAGCCGCAATCGCAAGAATATTTGATCCGTGATGCAAAGCAGTAACACCAAAGCGCACACCTAGTGCGTGCCCGAAATCACTGTTGGCAATCACGATACGGGACTCAATTTGCACCTGTCGAACCGGCCGGTCAAGATCCAGCACCAGTTTTTGTATTGCTATTATCCTGTCCGGTGTGTCCGTGACCATCAATGTATTGGTCCTTGCATCAACGGCGACTGAGCCGCGCTCAGATAATAGACCGGCATCACCGGTAGAGCCGCTGGATGCCTCGTTAATCAATGTCTTCAAATCATCGGCTGTGGCATAACTGACGCTGATCAGGGCGGTAGCCAGGGGCTCCAGTTCTTTGCGATCCTGTAAGGCCTGTAACAACTGTTGCTCACGGGCTGCAATATCCGCTGTAGGTGCGATCCAGATGACATTGCCATTTTCACGCATATCCAGGTTACGGGCGTCAAGTACGATATCCAGCGCCTGGTCCCAGGGTACATTGGTTAGCCTCAGGGTCAGGTTTCCGCTTACGTTGTCTGCCACCACAATATTGAGATCTGATACATCGGCAATTAACTGCAATACTGAGCGGACCGGAATATCCTGAAAGTTAAAAGTTACCCGGGCACCTTCGTATTCCTTATCCGCATAAAACTCGATTATTTCCTTGGAAGCACCAATCGTAGTAGCCTCAAGTTTCGAAACTTCAATAATCCAGTCACTACCCGATTGATAAGCCATGTGCTCATACAGACCGAATATCTCCAGTTCAATCCGTACGGCACTGCCCAACTCACCGGCATCAATGATTTGTACCGGTGTTGCGAAATCCACAACATCAAGACGCTGATTGAGTGACTCGGGCAGGTTTGCATCAAAAATGTCCACGGATAAACCACCTTCACGTGAATTTACCGAAATATTTGAATTGTCCTGATTCAGGCTAATGATGACCCTGCTTTGGCCATCCTCGCCGCGCCGGAAATCCACGTTTTCAATATTATATTTTGCGGAACCGCTATGCCGCGGAGCAGTGGAACCTGCGCCGCTTCCGGCAATCGTCAAAACAACCTGGCCATTGCCGGACTGGTAATCATAAGAGACTGGCCTGGAGAGATCCACCATGATTCGTGTTCTGCCGCCGGCCGCCAGTGTCGTGTACTTCTGCACCGACCCGATACCTACAGAAACAGCGCTTGCATCGACCTGACTATTGGTGTCCGCCAGATCCAGAATAATCCGTGCCGGGCTTTCGGTTGCAAAAACGCTGACTTTTGGCTCATCACCGTCGGTTGTCAGGGTAATTATCACATCACCCGCGGCGTTGCTGCGGTAGTCTGCTGCGGTCACATCACTTGCCGCCCATACTGACAATGCCGGTAAAACCAACAGTGCCAATCCAAGCCCCAAACGAACTCCAGTCTTTCTGCTATCCATAAACTGTCCCCACCTGCCGGCCAGTATCCGTTTCAATTTAAAATCATTTTTGCTGTACATGACTGTACCCTCAAGGCCGCGCTTTTCCATGCGCTGACCGGATTATCCTTCACCCAAGGCGATGGATGCTTCCCTGATAAGCCATCCACCCGCGCCATCCGAAATCAGTTCACTTAACCCTACTTGCGAATTGCTTATATTAACCACCTGTCCGTGGTTCCTTCCGATGTAGTCACCAACCGGCACACGATGAATGATACCTTCAGGATCACGTACCAGGGCCCAGTAGGATTCTTCTTTACTGAATGTCCCCACCATCGCCAGGGTATCAAGCTCATAACGTTCGAGATATTCCTTGGACCGCTCGAAATCCGGCCGTGGTCCGGTGCCTGCTGTGGAACGCACGTCATCAACACCTTCGGAGATTGATGCACGGAATGGATTGCGGCCACTCAAACCATCGTATTCATACGGTGTATACGTTTTTACCGGCGGAATCGGAGATATTGGATCAGCTGGCCGTGCTTTGACCGCCGCGATGTACTTATTAAGATCATCCATATCCTGAGTACAAGCCGATAACAACACGACAACCAGCATCATGCCGACAACAAGTCTTGCCTGTTGACCAATATGTTTCATGGTGCCTGCTCCGCTGCTCTCTGGGCGACTTCTTCTTCGTCCACATAGCGGTAGGTCTTGACCCGGCCCTCAAGGATCAGCCGGCCTTCCGAGTCACCGTAACGGCTCTGGTTGGCCGAAGCGCGTTTTAAAGAGATATCATGCATGGTCAGGATAACCACCCGCGGCAACGCTGCCACACCACTTACGAACTCGCCGAATTCGTGGTAGTCCCCCAGCATCCGGATAACGATCGGACGTTCCGCATAAAAATCCTGAAAAGACTCTGCCTGTGGTTCAAACAGTTGAACATCAATACCAGCGGCCAGTGCCGTCTGGGATACATCAACCAGCAGCTTGTCCATCTCGGTCTTGCTCGGCAACTGCCTGAACATGGTTTGCAATAAATCCTGCATATCCGCCAGTTGCTTCTCATAAGCTTCCAGGTTTGCAGACTTCTGTTGTTTGAATTCAAAATCGGCCATCAATGCTAATTCCTGCTGACGGGTTTGTTCCAGCTCAATCTTCTTGTCATCGATGAGCAGGTAATAACCGGCGGCCAGGATCAGGCTCAGAACGACAGCAAGCAGAATAAACCGAACCGAACCGGGCGCACTGCCCAGATCTTAAAAATCAGCATTTCTGAGGTCGTCAAGTATCATTCCGTGCCTCCCTGATCTTCCGGATCATCGTAGCCATCTTCTTCATCCGCTGTTTTGGGTGGACGCAGCTTCACCGAGATATTGAAATCGTAAGGTTCTGTGGCAGTAGTAACTCTTGCTGCAGACTTTACAAAAGCAAGCTGCGGATTCAGAAACAGATCATTAACTTCCAGTTCCCTCAAGTAGGCCGATACCCTTGCATTGGACTGGCTGGTACCGACCAGTGCCAGTGTGGGTCCCTGTTGCCGCAGGCTGGTCAGGGTTATGCCCACCGGAATCGACTTGGCCAGGTTATCCAGTAATTCTACTGTCATGGATCGACTGGCCTGCAGTCGTTCGATAACCTGTTTACGTGAAATCAGACGTGCCCGGGTACGTTCCAGTTCTTCAATTTTCTTGATCCGGGTTTCCAGTTTCCGGATCTCTGACTTGACCAGGTCATTTCTGTGTTGCTGATGCTTGATTTTTTGATCGAAAACAGTACCCACCAAAAAAACGATGACAATACCCAGTATTGAGGACATCAACAATGTCGATAAAAAATGCCGTTGCCGTTCCCGGCGTTGTTCTTCGCGCCACGGCAGTAAATTAATTCTGGCCATCAGTCAAACCCTCTCAAAGCCAATCCCATGGCTATCATCAGGTTGGTGGCATTGCGCTTGATCGCGGTCACAGCCACATTCTGTGCTATATCCATTCCAGTAACAGGGTCCGCAACACGCGTCGTCATGCCGAGTTCCTGTTGAACCATGGGTGCCAGGCCCTTCAGCGCTGCAACGCCACCGGACAGGTAAATTGTACCTATATTCGAGTACTCGTTACTGGAAGCGTAAAACTGTAGTGCGCGGGAAATCTGATGAACGATGTTCAGTTGGAAGGGCTCCAAAACCTCTTCTTCAAAATCATCCGGTGCTTCTTCATTGCGTTCAAAAAAGCTGGCTTGTTCAGCGTTCATGTCATAGCGGCGCTGGGTTTCTTCCAGCAACTGATGACCACCGAAAGGATGATCACGGGTATAAATGACCCGGCCGCCTTTGATCACCAGTAATGTGGTCAGATCATAGCCGATATCGAAAAACCCGACAGCCTCGCTTCGGCTTACACCGTCACGTTTGCGTATCAGTTCGAATGCGTTGGCAATTGCGAAAGCTTCAACATCAACAACTTTTGCTTTCAAGCCCGCATTATCAATAGCGTCCTGTCGGCTTTCAACATTTTCACTCTTGCTGGCAGCGAGCAGGATATCTATCAAATCCGCGTTACGCGGTGATGGGCCCAGCACCTCAAAATCAAGGCTGACCTCATCAAGAGGGTAGGGTATGTACTGGTTGGCCTCGATTTGCACCTGGCTTTCGATATCAGCTTCAGCAAGATTTGACGGCAAACTGATCGTCTTTGTGAATACCGCCGAACCGGATACCGCAATTGCACAGGATTTGGCACGTGTACCCGAGGCACTGACCGCCTTTGAGATTGCGTTCGAGATTGCCTCCACATCCTGCACGGCCTTATCAACCACAACGCCCTCGCCTAAAGGCTCAATAGCAAAGTGGTCGATCCTGTATCCGGACCCATGACTGGACAACTGCAACAAACGTACGCTTGTTGATCCTATATCCAGTCCAATTACTGGACCTGCTTTTTTTCCAAACAGTTTCAAGACTCCCCCATTCCTTTTCTGTGCCAATGGTTTAGTGAGACTTCTTATAGCTGTTTTTAACAGAAAACTCTGTAATACTCAAATACCAATTTGGTATTGACTTACAGAATTGATTGGCGCATGAGCGGATGTCTGCTTTACTTAAACAGTGGGAAACTACTGGAATGGTGAGCTGTCAACACTCGTCATTACCGGCTACTTCCCTGTCCGATGCGGTGTATCTTTTCTGTCCCTTCTCCCGCTATCCGTAGAAGGTTATATCAACTAAAATTCCATTTTCTGTGGTTAAGCATAGCAGGATAAATTTGTGAAGAAAGTATTTCGTTATATTTTTCGCTTTCTGTTGGTCTCATTTATACTGGGAGTGGTCACACTGGTTGTAACCTATCTTGTTGTTGCTAAAGACCTTCCTGACGTTGAAACACTGCGTGATATACAACTCCAGGTACCCCTGCGGGTTTACACCCATGATGGTAAATTAATCAGTGTTTTCGGAGAAAAACGACGAATCCCGGTCCGGATTGCAGATATGCCGGCACATTTGAAGGATGCTTTTATCGCGGGTGAGGATGCTCGTTTCCGTGTGCATCCGGGGGTGGATTACCAGGGTATTTCACGTGCGGTCTGGACCCTGGTGACGACGGGTGAAAAATCGATAGGTGGAAGTACAATTACCCAGCAACTGGCACGAAACTTTTTTCTTACCCTTGAAAAGACCTTCACCCGCAAGATCAAAGAAATTTTCCTGGCTCTGAAAATTGAACGTGAATTATCCAAAGATGAAATCCTTGAACTGTACCTGAATAAAATTCTTTTGGGTCATCGGGCTTACGGCGTGGGCGCTGCGGCTGACGTGTATTACGGCAAAACTGTGGGCGAACTGAGCCTGGCTCAATGCGCCATGCTCGCAGCGCTTCCCAAAGCGCCCTCCAGAATTAACCCGATTACTTCCCCGGAACGTGCCATGAACCGCAGGGACTACGTACTGGGTCGCATGCAGAAACTTGGGTATATCAGTGATAGTGAATACCAACAGGCTAAAAACGAGAAGAATTCAGCCTTTTATCATGGTGCCACTACGGAAGTTTCAGCACCTTATCTGGCAGAAATGGTGCGCAAGGAAATGTTGGCAAGGTATGGTCAATCTGCTTACACCGGCGGATACCAGGTTTACACAACCATCAATTCCCTTTTTCAGACCACTGCCAACAAGGCGGTCACGGACGGTCTCGAAGAGTACGATCACAGGCACGGATACCGTGGCGCAGAAGCACACTTTAACCTGGAAGAAAATAATACAACGGAGAACTGGGACGAGATCCTGAGGCCCTACAAACCCGTAGCAGGGTTGGCGCCAGGACTGGTAACCGAAGTAGATGAAGAAATCGCCCTGATCTACCAGGCTGACGGCCAAACCATTGCACTCGTTCTTGCAGACATGCAATGGGCGAGAAAATTTATCAGCCGAGACCGGATTGGATTCGAACCAAAAACTGTCGGAGAAGTGTTGCAAGCAGGCGATATTATCCGCACCCGCCTGCGTGACGAAGGCAGACGTGAACTGGCGCAATTACCTGAAACGGAGGCATTGCTGGTTTCATTGAGCCCCCGCGATGGTTCAATCAAAGCCCTGGTCGGTGGTTATGACTACACCCGCAGCAAGTTCAACCGCGTAGTCCAGAGCCGCCGCCAGCCGGGTTCCGGTTTCAAACCGTTTATTTACTCAGCTGCCCTCGCGAAAGGTAAAACAACCGCCAGCATCATTAATGATGCTCCCATTGTTTTCAGTGACGCTGAACTGGAAAGAGACTGGAAACCACAAAATTTCAGTGAGAAGTTTTTCGGGCCTACGCGACTGCGTGAAGCAATGGTCAATTCCCGCAATCTTGTTTCCATCAGGTTATTGAGGGACATCGGCATCCGGTACGCAACCGAATACATCAGTTCTTTTGGTTTCGATCCTGCTGAGTTACCAGGCAACCTGTCCATGGCGCTTGGCAGTGCTTCGCTTAAACCCATTACCATCGCCAGGGGATATGCAGTTTTTGCCAACGGTGGCTACCTGGTTGATCCTTATTTCATAGGGCGAATAGTCGACGCCAGGGGTACCGTGCTGTTTGCCGAGAGCCCGCATGTGGTTTGCAAAAACTGCACCACGGACGAAGGCGCTGACAATGAAGCGGTTGAAATCATGGAAAAAACGGAGCCAAGTTTCAGACCACTTCAACTTGAAGGCGAAAATGACCTCCAGGTCGTTACGCAGGAAGCGTCTGAAACATACGACGCAATTGCTGGTTCATCACCCGCCCCGCGCGTAATTACCGAGCAAAATGCCTTCCTGATACGTTCCATGATGATGGACGTTGTCCGGCGGGGCACTGGCAAAAAAGCGATGGTGCTGGGACGCAACGACCTGGCGGGCAAAACCGGCACCACCAATGAACAACGCGACGCATGGTTTACCGGTTATAACAACGAAATTGTAACCTCGGTCTGGGTCGGTTTTGACAGCCATGAACCGCTGGGGCGTTTTGAGGTTGGCGGCAAAGCGGCCCTGCCAATCTGGATAGACTATATGCGGGTGGCGCTGGCCGATGTTCCGGATCTGGTACCGGAAATACCCGAAGGAATCACCCAGGCGCGCATCGATCCAGAGACGGGATTGCTGGCAAGACTTGAAAACCATGATGCAGTTATGGAAGTATTCACCTCAGGAAGTCTCCCACCAATGGAAGATGCTGCAGATGGAGGTCGTTCTGATGCCGGTACGGAAGAGGATCCATACGACAATTTCTAACGGGTTTCCTGTCCACAACAATCATAAGCCCAGCCAGACGCGCCGGCTGATCGCCGCAGAAGCGGCGCGCATCATGGCCACGCAAGCTCAATACAACTATCGGATCGCCAAGCAAAAAGCTGTACAACGCCTGGGCATAAACACGCGCACGGCGATGCCCAGTAACGTAGAGGTAGAAGATGCACTACGTGCCTACCAGGGGTTTTACGGCGGCCAGCAACATACACACCACTTACAAAGAATGCGGGAAATCGCATTGCGTGTGATGCGGTCGCTTGCATCATTCCGGCCGCGACTGGTGGGACCGGTACTTGAAGGCACAGCAGATGAACACGCGCGGGTATCATTGCATGTATTTAACGACCCGCCGGATGCGGTCGCCGTTCATTTACTGGACAAAGGGCTGGTGTTCAGGGATGAACAACGAAAAATTCGATGGCACGATGGAACTTACCGCCAGGTGCCACTGCTGATCACCGATGCTGAAGGTGTAGAGGTCGAACTGGCCTTGTTCAGTTGTGTGGATTTGCGCCAGGCGCCACCCAGTCCGGTGAATGGGCGCCCGCAAAAACGGGCGCCCCTGTCAGAAGTGGAATGCCTGCTGGCCGGTTAATAAGCTCAGCGAGAGGTTATATCAACGTAATCGCGTTCACCCGCGCCACTATAGACCTGTCGCGGACGACCGATAGGTGTCGGTGTCTCTTCCTGTTCAAGCCACTGGGAAACCCAGCCGACCGTCCTGGCGATGGCAAACATGACGGTAAACATACTCACCGGAATGCCAAGCGCCCTATAGATAATACCGGAATAGAAATCGACATTCGGATATAACTTCTTCTCAATGAAGTATTCGTCTTCCAGAGCAATACGCTCCAACTCCATTGCAAGATCCATCAATGGATCGTCTCTGCCCAATTCTTTTAAAACATCGTAAGCGGCTTTGCGAATGATGGTTGCCCGTGGATCGAAGTTCTTATAAACCCTGTGGCCAAACCCCATCAACCGGAACGGGTCATTTTTATCTTTGGCACGGTCTATGAACTTCCCAACCCTGGAAACGTCTCCAATTTCATCAAGCATGGTTAACACAGCCTCATTGGCGCCTCCGTGTGCAGGACCCCAAAGTGCTGATATACCTGCAGCAACACTGGCATAAGGGTTAGCGCCCGTTGAACCCACCAGCCTCACCGTGGACGTGCTAGCGTTCTGCTCATGGTCGGCATGCAGTATGAACAGCAGATCAAATGCCTTGGCGGCAACCGCGCTGACTTCGTAGGTCTCCGCAGGTACCGAAAACATCATGTCCAGAAAGCGCTCGGTGTAATTCAGCGTGTTCTTGGGATAAGCAGTCGGCCACCCCATGTGGTGACGGTAACAGGCTGCAGCAATGGTTGGCATCTTGGCAATCATACGCTTGGCCGCCAACACCCGGTGCGCGGGATTTTCCATATCCAGCTTGTCATGATAAAACGCGGCCAATGAACCCACGACGCCGGCCATCATGGCCATGGGATGTGCATCGTAGTGAAACCCGGAAATAAAGGTATTCAGTTTTTCATGAATCATCGTGTGGTAGGTGATATCTTGCTCGAATTCTTCGAATTCATCAGCGGTAGGCAACTCACCCGACAACAACAGGAAGGCTACTTCAAGGAAGTTGCTTTTCCCCGCCAATTGTTCAATCGGGTAACCACGGTAACGTAAAATGCCTTTTCCACCATCTATAAATGTGATCTTGCTGGTGCAACTGGCGGTCGCGGTAAATCCCGGGTCGTAGGTGAAGTAACCCAGGGTTGAAGGCAGTGCCTTGATGAGCAGGGTAGGTTCGCCTTCTGTGCCGCTGATAACCGGCAATTCGAGACTCTTGCCACTACTATGATCGGTAATGATTACGCCCTTATTGGACATGATACGCTCCTTGTGAATGTACGGGGAATACGCTCAGAAATCGTTGCGATTCCTTGAAGATATTGACCCGCTATTATATTAAATTTTTCGAATGTTTTCCATCCCGCAGACGACAAAAAGCCCGCAACGGCATGACCATTGCAGGCTCTTTACTCGGTGCACCGGGGTTACTTCTGGTAACGGCGTTTAAAGCGGTCTACACGACCACCCGTATCCATCAACTTGTGCTTGCCGGTATAAAACGGGTGAGATGCACTGGAGACTTCCACTTTGATCAGTGGGTACTCATTGCCATCTTCCCATTTGATGGTTTCTTTACTGGTTACAGTGGAGCGGGTCAGGATCGCAAAATCAGAAGAAAGATCCTGGAAAACCACTTCATGGTAATCTGGGTGAATGTCAGCTTTCATGACAATTTTCCGGTATTCAATAGGCCTAAAGAGCCGGCTAGTTTAACCACGCGCGGTGGCTTATGCAAGAACCATTTCAGTATATTCATGGCAGGAACATCTGCTGGATATCATTCACAAATTTCCACCCCAGGCCGGTCGGCCTGAGCCGCTCCTGACAAATTTCCAACAAACCCTTGTCGATAGCCTGCTGCACCCGTGATTCGACCTGCTGCCAGGGCAGCCCGGTGCGTGGACTGAAGTCATCGATATACACTCCCTGCTTCAGTCTTAACTGGTTAAGGAAGAATTCAAACACACGTTCCCTGTTACTTAACACGCTTTTCTGTGCCAGCCAGTCCCCACTTTCAACGGCCTGTAAATAACGCTTGGGATGCCGGTGTTTGGCATATCGCTGTACCGTGTTTTGAGCCGGCAATGTAATTTTACCGTGCGCGCCGGCCCCAATCGCCAGAAAATCACCATATCTCCAGTAATTCATATTGTGGCGGCTCTGCCGGCCAGCTTGAGCAAAAGCGGAGATTTCGTATTGTTCCCAGGCCACCGCCTCCAGCAAATCCATACCGGTTTGTTGCATGTCCCAGGCCACATCATCCACCGGCAAGGTTGGAGGCTGCGCCGCAAATGCCGTATTTGGCTCTATGGTTAACTGGTAGAACGATATATGTGCAGGACCGGCACTGATCGCCAATTCAATATCACGTCTGGATTGGGCGGGACTTTGACCCGGCAATGCGTACATCAGGTCGATATTGAAATTTGAAATTCCAGCCGATTTCAATAATTGCAGACTTTGGTCAATCTCCTGCCGGCCATGAATACGACCAATGCGCCTGAGCACATCGTCGTCAAAACTCTGCACACCCAGGGACACCCGGTTGATACCGGCCTGTGCATAGGCGGTAAAACTATCGTGCTCGATGGTTCCCGGATTTGCTTCCAGCGTGATCTCAATATCAGGTCTCAAATCAAGCCTGGCCCTCGCTGCTGACAGGAATTCGGCAATATGATCGGCCGAGAACAAACTTGGCGTACCACCTCCAAAATAAATACTCTGTACAGGCCGACCCCAGACCAGGGGCAGATCCTGTTCGAGATCCGCAACCAGGGCCCGTATGTAGTCTGCTGCCGGCAAGTTTTCAGGCGCTGCATGGGAATTGAAATCACAGTACGGGCATTTGCGCACACACCAGGGCATGTGCACATACAGACTCAACGGCGGGTTCTTAAGTAATTCCACTATCCTGTTCACGCAACTTTCCGACCAGTTCCTTCAAGGCCTGACCGCGATGGCTGACACGGCCCTTATCCGCGGCTGACAGTTCGGCCGCAGAGTACTGACGGGAATCCGATAAGGCCGAAATACCAAATATCGGATCATAACCAAAGCCGCCATCACCTCGTGGTGATTCCAGGATCCGGCCATACCAGCGACCGGTAGCTATCAGCGGCGCCGGGTCATCATCAGAATTCACCAGGACCATGGCACAATAAAAATAAGCATGCCGTTCAACTGCTGACCTGCCCTGTAATTCAGCCAGCAATTTACGCATATTTGCCTGGTCATCCGCATCTTCACCGGCATAACGCGCGGAATAAATTCCGGGTTCACCGTTTAATGCCGGCACCACCAGCCCGGAATCATCCGCTATGCAGGCCAACCCCGCGTGCCAGGCAGCCTGGCGCGCCTTGATCAGTGAATTTTCAACAAATGTACTGGCAGTTTCCGCAGCCTCGGGTACCTGCCAGTCACTTTGCGGGCGCACCACAATACCCAGGGGGTTGAGCATGGCGGTAATCTCACGCAACTTACCCCGGTTACCGCTGGCCAGTACATATTCCCGCTCCATGGTCAATCTGCGAGCGCTGCTGACTGTGCTTCCATCAGCGACCTGATTCCCTGGTCCGCCAGCACCAGCAACTGGTCCAGTTCATCTTTACGGAATGCATGGCCCTCTGCCGTACCCTGCAACTCGATGAATCCACCGCCATCATTCATTACCACATTCATATCTGTTTCCGCTCGGGAATCTTCCGGGTAATCAAGATCGAGTACCGGTGTATTTTTGAATATCCCCACGGAAACGGCCGCCACCTGGCCATGGATCGGGTCTTTCTTTATTTTGCTGTTGGCGAGCAGCCACCTGCAGGCATCGACCAGTGCCACGTAAGCGCCGGTAATGGCCGCGGTGCGGGTACCACCATCGGCCTGTAGAACATCGCAATCCAGGGTAATGGTGTGCTCACCCAGGGCGCGCCGGTCAACCACTGCACGCAATGAACGGCCTATCAGGCGTTGAATTTCCATCGTGCGCCCACCCTGCTTGCCGGTTGATGCTTCCCGGCGCATCCTCGAGCCGGTTGATCGCGGCAACATACCGTATTCGGCTGTTACCCAGCCTTCACCACTGCCACGCAGGAAGGACGGCACCCGGCTCTCGACCGATGCGGTACACAGGACCCTGGTATTGCCGCAGGCTATCAATACCGATCCTTCTGCATGGCAGGTGTAATTGCGCGTAATACTGATATGACGTAACTCATCTGCTTGTCTGCCACTGGGTCTCATCAGCTGGTCCTGTTTGTGTGTTTATTAAGAAATAGCCTCATCGCGGGCTAACCGTTAACATTGTGCCACTGTCAGCAATTTGGAAAAAGTAATGATTCGAAGTATGACCGGTTTCGCCCGGGTTGAACGCCAATATGAATTTGGCCGATTGAGCTGGGAAATGCGCTCCGTTAACCACCGTTACCTCGATTTTGGACTACGTCTGCCGGAAGAGTTCCGGCCGTTGGAGGCAGATATCAGGAAGTGCCTGGGACAATACCTGAGCCGCGGGAAGATCGATGCCACCTTACGTTTTTTCCCGGCAGCAGGAACCGCAGACAGCGGGCTGGAACTCAACCTTGCGCTGGCGCGGGAACTCCTCAGCGTACATGGGGAAATGGCCCGGCTGGCATCTTCTGAGCAACAGGCTGATATCAGCCAGCTACTCAAATGGCCCGGTTTGATAGAAGGAAAACGCCCCGACCCTGCCCCGCTGCAGACCGCTGCAATGGAATTACTGGTCGAAGCTGCACAGGATCTTCAGGCGGGGCGGGCACGTGAAGGTGAACAGATGGCAAACGCCATAAGAGAACGTTTGACAGGCGTTGTCGCATTGACGACCGATATCAGGTCATGGCTACCGGAAATACGTGCCGGCCTGGCGCAAAGAATGCTGGAGCGAATCGGCGACCTGCAACAACCGCTTGACCCGGGCCGGATTGAACAGGAGGTCGCCATACTTTCCCAGAAAATTGACGTCGATGAGGAACTGGACAGGCTGGACGCGCATGTTGAAGAGGTTTACCGGGTGCTCGACCTGACCGAACCTGTCGGTCGCCGGCTGGATTTCCTGATGCAGGAATTTAACCGCGAATCAAATACACTCAGTTCAAAATCGATTGATCAACGCACGACGCAAGCCGCCGTGGACCTGAAGGTATTGATCGAGCAAATGCGTGAACAGGTACAAAATGTCGAGTAAACATCCCGATCATGGCAATCTTTATATCATTGCCGCACCTTCCGGCGGTGGAAAAACAAGCCTGGTCAATGCTTTGCTAAAACGCGACCCCCGCCTGGTGCTGTCAATCTCCCACACCACGCGCCCAGCAAGACCGGGTGAGATTGACGGCCAGCATTATCATTTTGTTTCCGAGGCAGACTATGCACAAATGGTAAACAACGGAGACTTTTTGGAGCACGCCCGGGTATTTGACCACCATTATGGAACCAACCGGAACTCCGTTGCATCTCAACTTGAGCAGGGTCGCGATGTAATTCTGGAAATCGACTGGCAGGGCGCACACCAGGTGCGCTCAGCGTTTACAGACTGCTGCCTGATTTTCATCATTCCCCCATCATTGGAATCATTACGCCAAAGACTGACCGGCCGAGGACAGGACAGTGCCAGCGTTATACAGCGAAGGATGCGGGACGCACGGACAGAAATCTCTCATTGGGCTGAATTCAATCAACTGGTTGTCAATGATGACTTTGACGCGGCACTTGAAGAACTGCACACAATCATCAATGATCACCGTATACAAAAAATGCACCCGATAAATAAGAAGTACCAACTTCTGGCACAGCGGCTCGGAAAACGCTAAAATAAGCGGTTCCGCCTAACACCATTACAGGAATTAAAATGGCACGCATTACCGTAGAAGATTGCCTTGAAAACATTGATAACCGTTTTGAACTGGTTTTGACCGCAACCAAACGCGCACGCCAGATCGCCCATGGTGCTGAACCATTGGTTGAAGAAGAAAACGACAAGCCCACCGTGCTCGCGCTGCGTGAAATTGCCGAGGGCCTCATTGATTCGGAACGTGTAGCCATATTACAGGCTGAAATCGAAGCCGCCGAGGTCTTTGACATGCATCCGGGGGAAGATGAACTCAAACCCTGACCGATCCAGGCCTTATTAACACTTATGCTGGCGACCTCTAAGACTTTACCGGAGCCGGTTCTTGATCTGAGGGACCTGCTCAATACCTACCTGGAACCGGAAAAGGTCGCCATTATTCTCCGCGCATTTGCGATCGGTGCCGAGGCACACAAAGGCCAGACCCGTCAAACCGGTGAACCCTATATCCTCCACCCGGTTGCCGTGGCACGCATACTGGCCAATATGCGTATGGATTACGCCAGCGTAGCTGCGGCTATCCTGCACGACACCATCGAAGACACACCCCTGACCCGGCAGGAGATTGAATCCCGTTTTGGCGAAGAGATCGCCGAACTCGTGGACGGTGTTACCAAGCTGGATAAAATGAAATTCCGCACCCGGCAAGAGGCGGATGCAGAAAGTTTCCGCAAGCTGATGCTGGCCATGTCACGGGATTTGAGAGTTATATTTATCAAGCTGGCTGACCGCATGCACAATATGCGTACGCTGGGCTCAATGAACCCCCAGTCACGACGCAGGATCGCACGTGAAACACTTGATATATACGCACCGATCGCCGACCGGCTGGGCATGAACGGGATCAAAATGGAATTGCAGGACCTGGGTTTTGCCAACCTGTATCCCTGGCGGCACCGTACCATCGCAGAACACATCAGCACAGTCACCGGTGACCGGCGTGAGATCATCGCCGATATACATAAAGCCCTGAAAAGGAAAATGAACGAGGCTGGTATCCCCTGCGATATCAAGGGCAGGGAAAAAACACCCTACAGCATTTACCGGAAAATGTTGTCCAAGGACCTGTCTTTTTCAGAGGTTACGGATGTCTATGGGTTTCGCATCATCACCCACTCGGAGCCTCATTGTTACCTGGCACTGGGTGCAGTCCACGGGCTTTACCGCCCGAAACCAGGCCGCTTCAAGGACCACATTGCACTGCCAAAGTCCAATGGCTACCAGTCCCTTCACACCCTGCTCAGCAGCCCGTACAACCTGCCCGTTGAAATACAGATCCGAACCCAGGAGATGGATATCCTGGCGGAGAAAGGCGCAGCGGCCCACTGGCAATACAAGAGCGGTGAAACCACCTCAGGTTCCGCCCAGGTACGTGCCCGGGAATGGTTAATGCAACTGGTTGAAGTGCAACGCCACAGCACCGATTCAATGGAATTTCTGGATGGTGCCAAATCAGACCTGTTCCCGGACCAGATTTTTGTCTTCACACCCAAGGGCAAAATCATTGATCTTCGCCGTAGTGCAACCGCCCTGGACTTTGCCTACGCCATTCACACAAGTGTCGGCAATCACACCACCGGCATATTAGTTGATAAGGTTGAAGTGCCGTTATCGACCCGCCTCGCCAATGGACAAACCGTCAAAGTCATCACCGATGACGCCGCGCACCCGATACCCGAGTGGCTGGATTTTGTCAGTACGGCCAGGGCGAGGACAGCCATACGTCATTACATCAAGAGTCTTGAGCAGGCGGATACCGTGGCGCTTGGCCTGCGTCTGTTGGAAACCGCGCTCAATCTGCGTGGCTCGGATGTCGATGCAGTCCCGGCAAAACGTATGAACCAGTACCTGAAAGACAATAATTTCAAACGCCAGGAAGACCTGTTGACGGAACTGGCGCTCGGCAACCTGTTATCGAACATCGTGGCAGCCAAACTGGCACCCGAGGTAAGCACGCTCGATTCCGGGGACCAGACCGAGGCATTGTCCATTGCGGGCTCCGAGGGTAGTGCGGTGACCTTCGCCGCCTGCTGCCATCCGGTACCGGGCGACAACATCATGGGCTACCTGTCGGCAGGCAAAGGTATCGTGATCCACCGCACACACTGCCGGAATGTGAGGGAATTTCGTAAACACCCGGATCACTGTCTGGATGTTATCTGGGCCCCTATCCGCCGCGGCATGTTTAAAGTGGCCTTGCACATACTGGCTAAAAATATACCCGGTGTTCTGGCAAACATTTCAACCAGCATCGGCGAGGTCGGCAGCAATATCGAAAGAATAGAACAACCGGAAGCCAACCCTGAGACAGCCACATTATTATTCACCATCAGCGTTAAAGACCGTGACCATATGGCACGTGTCATGCGGCGTCTGCGGCGTAACCGCAACGTGACCCGCGTCAGCCGGATCATTGCCTAGGAATTTTTCAAATGAGCAAAAAAATTATCCACACCGATAAGGCACCACAGGCCATCGGTACTTATTCACAAGCCGTCAATCACATGGGCATGGTTTTTGTTTCCGGGCAGATACCACTCGACCCCGCCAGTATGGAAATGGTTACAGGCGGGATCGAGCCACAGATCCGGCAGGTTTTTGAAAATCTTTCGGCGATTTGCTCGGCGGCTGGCGGATCGTTGGATGACATTGTCAAACTGACGGTATTTTTAACCGACATGGGTAATTTTCCACAGGTCAACGCCATTATGGAACAGTATTTTTCAGCCCCATACCCGGCACGCGCCGCTATCGGCGTGGCTGCACTGCCCAAGGGAGCCGAAGTCGAAATGGATGCCATCCTGGGGCTTTGACATCCACACGGGCCATGGCATTAACTGATCTGCATGGTGTAGGACCAAAACTTGCCGATAAAATGAAGACACTTGGCATCAGCCAGGTGACGGATTTGTTGTTTCACCTTCCAAACCGTTATGAAGACCGTACCCGTATCCACCCGATAGGCAGTTGCAGGCCCGGCCAGCGCGTATTGATTGAAGGTCGGGTTGAACATTCTGCAGTCGTACGTGGCCGTCGTTCCATGCTGGTGGTGGTGCTATCTGACGGGACCGGTCGCATTACACTGCGGTTTTTTCATTTTCGCGTCTACCAGAAACAACAGCTTTCAAGCGGCACACAGTTGCGTTGTTTCGGGGAAGTCCGGGCCGGTTACCAGGGCCTGGAGATGATACATCCATCTTATAACCGGCTCAGTGGATATGGCGATGAACCGGTCGCCGACCGCCTGACACCTGTTTATCCCAGCGCCGAGGGCCTCGGTCAGAAAAACTGGATCAAGATGACAGACCAGGCGCTGGCATTGATGCGCCGGGGCGAACTTGAGCTCGAAGAACTGCTGCCCGCGAACCTGTTGGAAAAGCTGAAGTTGCTGCCTTTGTCGGACGCACTGGATTACATTCACCGGCCACCCCCCGATGCCGATGTCGCCGCCCTGGTGTTACGCGACCACCCGACCCAAAAACGCCTTGCCCTTGAGGAATTGCTGGCTCACAACCTGAGCATGCAAAAACTGCACCGCTTGCAACGGGCACGAACAGCACCCGCGATGGCGCCCGGCACGGCGACGGAAATTACATTCATGAAAAGTTTGCCGTTCAAGCTGACCGGGGCCCAGCAACGCGTAGCCAGGGAAATTGGCAATGACCTGGCGCACAGTAAACCGATGTTGAGACTGGTTCATGGTGATGTAGGCTCGGGTAAAACCGTTATCGCCGCACTGGCGGCATTGAGAGCGGCGGATAACGGTTACCAGACTGCAATTACCGCGCCGACGGAATTACTCGCAGAGCAACACCTTCGGGTTTTCAGTGAGTGGCTGGAACCCATGGGAATCAGCCCCGTCTGGCTGAGTGGAAAAGTAACCGGCAAGAAACGCAGCGAAGCATTGCACAGAATCAGCAGTGGTGCGGAAGTTGTTATCGGAACACATGCATTGATGCAGACAGGGGTCGAATTCAGTCGCCTTGGACTGGTTATCGTCGACGAACAGCACCGTTTCGGCGTGGACCAGCGTATGGATTTACTGCAAAAAGGTGGTACCGGAAAGCAGCAGGCACACCAGTTGATCATGACGGCAACACCCATACCCCGCACCCTGGCCATGACGGCCTACGCCGGTATGGATATTTCTGTTATCGATGAATTGCCTCCCGGCAGAAAGCCCGTAACAACCGTGGTCATGTCCAATGAGCGCCGTGGGGAAGTTATTCAACGGGTGGCGAATGCGTGTGCAGACGGTCAGCAGGCTTACTGGGTTTGCACCCTGATTGAGGAATCCGATGCAATTGAAGCCCAGGCGGCCGAAGCCGTGGCTGCGGATTTGCGCAGAGATCTGCATGGGCTCAATATCGGCTTGATCCACGGACGGTTGAATCCGGCGGATAAACAACAGGTCATGGATGAATTCAAGGCCGGCAGGATTCACTTGCTGGTCGCCACCACCGTGATTGAGGTTGGCGTGGACGTGCCAAATGCCTCGCTGATGATTATTGAAAATGCAGAACGGCTTGGCCTGGCCCAACTCCACCAACTGCGTGGCCGCGTCGGGCGTGGTGCCAAACAGTCCAGCTGTGTTCTGATGTATAACCGGCCGTTGGGCGATCTGGCCAGGCAACGTATGGAAATCATGCGGGAAACGACTGACGGATTCCGTATTGCTGAAAAAGACCTGGAGTTGCGTGGTCCGGGCGAGGTCCTGGGTACGCGGCAAACCGGTATGTTGCTGTTCCGGGTGGCAGACCTGGCACGCGATGCCGGCTTATTGAAAATGATTCCCGCTGTCGCCGATACGCTGTTAAAACAGCACCCCGGACAGGCTGATAAACTGATCCGCCGCTGGATAGGTGACGCTTCGCGTTTTGCCGGTGTGTAACGATACCGGCACCGAGTTAGCGCGTATCTGTTCCCGCAGAGGCACCGTATACTTGTTCAGAGGCTCCCTAGAGTGCCGCAATCGTGAATGACTCCACTTCAGACCGTGCCTGGGCAATATCCCTTTCAATCTGTTGCTTGATAGCGACAAATTTCGGCTCCTGGTGTAACGATTCCAGTCGTAAATCCAGTTCGAGCATCCATATTCTTCTAAAGCCGTGATCATAAGCGTTTTGCAGGCTTTCCAGTGCGGCCCCTGACTCGCCCCTGAGCGCATGAATACTGGACTCCGTGTAATAGATATCTGCGTTATCCAAACCGTTGATGCGGGCACGGCGTACTACCCGTTCCGCGTTAGTCAATCTTTGCTCAGCGAGTTCTACATTCCCGGCGTCACGTTGCAATGCGGATGAAAGTGTCAGGAAATAAATCTGGTAACCATCCCAGGACTGATCGGAATCATCACCAATCGCCTGTTCAATCAGGTTCCTGGCCGTATCCTTGTCACCCCCTACGAGGCTGATCATGCCTTTCTGAAAATAATAAAACTGCTGAAGCCTTTCGGGCAGACCCTCCACCGAGTCCCCGTATTGCTCAGACAACAGGCGCTCAGCCTTCTCAAGCCTGCCTTGTTTGAGCAGCAGGAAAAAATAGCTAGTACGCAGACTGAAATTATCACTGGCAATTTCCAGCCCTTCGAGAAGCAGTTGCTCCGCTTCATCCGCCACGCCCACGTTCTCCCATGCATTTGCCAGGGTTTCAATAACAACGGGGCTTTCCGGCTCCAGATCGTAGGACAGGCGGGCATATCGCCAGCCGTCAACCAGTTCGCCATTTTGCATGGCATGACCCGAAATAATTCTCAGCAATGTTGCAGAATCCGGCCGCAGGGAAATCAGATCCTGCAGCAGGTCTTTACCTGCTGCGTAATCCCCACGGCTCGAGAGATTGCCGGCAAAATTAATTGCCAGTAATTCATTCAGCGGATCAATCGCCATTGCCTGCTGTAATACCTGGGCCTCTTCCGGCAACCTGCCGAGTTCGCCCAACAACCCTCCCAGCCACAGATAAGCAGGAATATAGTTCTCGTCCAGCTTGATGGCCTGGCGCAGAGCAGATTCACCGGCGTCCCTTTGTCCGATCTGCCAGCGTGCGAGTCCGAGTGCGGCAAAGGCTTCGGCAGATTCCGGGTCAATCGCGAGCGCCTTATCTATCATTGGCATGGCACGCTCAGTGGCCTTCATGCTGGTCAGATTGCCATACAGGGATAACAATAGCCACGAATCCGCCATGGCAGCATAGGCTGGAGCAAACGACGAATCATGCTCCAGTGCTTTGGCAAAAAGGGTGATGGCCTTTTGTATTTCATCCGGTGAACGGCGCCACCAGTGTAAGCGTCCGGTTCTGTACGCTTCAAAAGCGGCCAGGTCACGAGAACGGGATGCGGGCGTCTGTTTCAGTCCGGCAAATGAATCCACCAGGGCGGTTGCAATCGCGCTGGCGATTTCATCCTGGATGGCAAATACATCCTCCAGTTTGCGTTCGTAGGTTTCTGACCAGATATGATAACCATCTGCAACATTGATCAGCTGTGCGGTCATGCGAATCTGGTCACCCGACTTTCTGATACTGCCTTCCAGTACCGTACTGACGTTCAATAAGCGGCCGATTTCACGAATATCCTTGTCAAGCCCACGAAATGCGAACGACGAGGTGCGCGCTGCGACATGTAACCCATCTACCTTGGCCAGCACGTTCAGAATTTCTTCCGCAATGCCATCTGTGAAATATGCCTGGCTGCTGTCCTCGGACATGTCCGCAAAGGGCAATACAGCTATGGAGTTTTGTGGTGCAACAAATGCACGCTCCTCTATCACAACGGGTGCAGCGCTACTGGAACCGCCGGTAATAAATACATTGGAGTAATAACCATAAAAGCCGTAACCCAGCCCCACCATACCCAGCATCATCATGCTGAACAGCAGCGTGTTCTGGGTGCCGGTCAACAAGCCGGCTGTGCTGGTTTTCTTGACACCCTCCGGTGTGATTTCGAATTGCCAGGCGAGGATAAATACCAGTGGGAAGCCCAGTATCAGTACGATGACAACCAGTGTCGGTATCCAGTCAGGCAACCGCAAAGGTTCAACGGCCGCATCCATTAATTGCAATACGACAAACACCGCCACGGCATACGCACCCACGGTGCGCAGGACCTTACGCCGGTTCAGTTCCGTTAGTACTGCTGATAAAAATGATTGACCCTGTTCCATATTCCCTCAAATCTTAATCTGTGCCGCGTTTCAAGCGGATCAAACCGGAGATATCGTGATCCCCATC
>PVMK01126809.1_pt1 | contig 34939 bp, 31 predicted proteins | sample 1853481 | NCBI WGS metagenome assembly PVMK01 (sample SAMN08533507, study PRJNA380276) | Marine sediment metagenome, whole genome shotgun sequencing project. | reverse complement strand
CTTCGCCCGTGGAGGAGCGCACGTGGTCATGTGTGCACGAAGGGATGCGACCAAGGCGGCTGCCGCCGAGATTAGCGAGGAGGCCGGAACCGCAATCACCTGGGCCCCGGTCTCCTCGCTAATCTCGGCGGCAGCCGCCTTGATCGCATCACTTCGTGAACACATGACCACGTGCGCTCCTTCACGGGCGAAGGCCAGGGCAGATGCGCGGCCCAATCCCTTGGAGGATGCAGTAATCACAGCGACTTTGTTTGTCAATTGTAAGTCCATATTTTCTTCTCCGGGATATGGTTTTCTTGGCTCGTCACCAGGTCTTAACCCGTTACAGAGGTTAGGCTCTGGGGTTCGGCTGGAGTATATCATCCCTCAAATCGGCACCCAATCAAACCAGGCCGGGAAATCGCAGAGATATTCCCTGATTTTACGGCAATGGCTATGACATGATTAGCCGAGTTATGATTGCCAAAAGGGATTGACGCCTCTCCCTAATCAGCAGTAAACTACTATGGTAGTAAACTACCGCGACATCTGGAGGGAGTAGATAGATCATGTTGAAGAAAATTCTTATGGGATTAATAATCGTTATCGCTATCCTTGTTGCAGCTTACGTGGTCCTGATGCTGTTATCCAAACCGGCCGAGTCCTATACTTTTTTCGATGAGGGACCACCCCGGCCATGGGTCATTGCTCACCAGGGAGGTGACGGTTTGTGGCCTAGTAATACGATGTTTGCCATGGAACAGGCGGCCGAGATGGGTGTTGACGTTTTGGAGATGGACATTCATAGATCGGCCGACGGGGTTTTGGTAGTGATGCACGATGAGACGGTAGATCGCACCACGGATGGCAGCGGCCAAATTAGAGAAATGACCTTTGTAGAACTGAAAGAATTAGATGCTGGTTACAATTGGACAGCCGATGACGGTGAATCGTTTCCTTATCGCGGACAGAATATAACAGTTCCTTCCCTTGAAGAGATTTTTACTCGCTTCCCTGATTACCGGATGGTGATCGAGATCAAACAAGCTGATCCTGCCATATCGGAACCTTTCTGCCAACTCATCCAAGAATACAATATGGAAGAAAAAGTGATTGTCGGAGCATTCAGCCAGGAGGTGGTCGACGAATTCCGCGAGGTGTGTCCCGAGATTGCGACCTCGGCCGGTCAGTCAGAAGTAATAACTTTTTTTGTACTCAGCAAACTCTACTTAGAAAATATATATAGCCCCGATGCGCTAGCCCTCCAGATTCCCGAGACGCGAAGTGGACTGACGGTATTATCAAATCGCTTGATCGAGGCCGCTCATAAGCGGGGCATGGAAGTGCAAGTCTGGACCATCGACGATCAAGAAGATCAGAGACGTATTTTAGAAATGGGAGTTGATGGCATCATGACTGATCGGCCGGATCGACTTATGGAGCTGCTCGGTCGCTGAAACGATTAAGAACGGTTTTCCTGGCCCAAAAAACAAGTCATCTTTGATGGTCTTTTTTTCTCGAGTATGGGTATATTGTCATAGGCTGTTTATTTGAGTAGAATCTATAAATAAAGTTCAGTCAGCGTGCTTAAGAGAGGAGAACCCAAACGTGGAAGAAAACACCGGCAAGAATCAAGAACTGATGCCAAATAATGATAGTGTTCAGGCAGAATCGAATGAAGCCAAGGATATTAGCCGTCGCCAATTACTTAAGGTGCTAGCAGTCGGCAGCGCGGTAGCGGCCGTTAGCCTGGTTCCCGGCAAATGGAAAACCCCGGTTGTCAAGTCTGGCGTATTGCCAGCTCATGCCCAGGTTACGCCAACGTACGTTATCACCTGTAGCGGTGGCGGAAATATTGACCCGATCGATCGAGAGGTCCTTGAGCTTAACTTTAATGCAACTGTCAGCCCGATCCCGCCGCTGAATACGCAGCTAATTGCCAATTTGAATACAAATCCAGCGCAAAATCAGACGGGAGCAACTGATTCAAATGGTCAGGTTTTTTTCAGCATAACTGTACCAATAGGTAACATTCAAAATAACTCTGTTACGGCAACGGTATCCTTTGTAGACCAAAATACCTTTGGTCAAGACACTTGCACGGCAACCTTTAATTTGGTCTTTCCACAATAAACCTCAGGGTAATTCAACCAGTCGGCGAATTGCCTTCGGGTTTTTGCTCTCTAATTTATATCTACACTTACCAAATAAATTATTACCTCGGGCAGGTCGTTTCGTCAGGAATTAGCCTGCCCGTTTTTATATGCTGTGTTCGTCACCCTTTAGGCAATCGTGATCGATCCCCTGTTAGCAATCTGCGCGCGTGTTAAAACACACCCACTCCTGCAAAAAAATATCAAGACTCTTGCTGGAAACTACACTGGTTGGGAGACTTCGCCGGCTCGCGCTGAGCAAAATGGTGTAGCCCCCTTATTCTACACTCACCTGAAATCCGCGAATGTCCAAATTCCAGAGAATACTGATAAGTTACTGATGGGGCTTTTACTTAGACATCGTGCTGCGAACAAAATTCGCAACCGGGTGCTTACCGAAATATTGTCCGCCTTTAAAGCCGCAGACATCGAAGTATTCGTTCTAAAGGGAGCGGCGCTGGCCAATAGTATCTATCCTCAAGCCGGTCTGCGGCCCATGCGTGACTTAGACGTTCTGGTTCGGAAGCAAGCAGTCCAGCGGGCACAACTGATATTGTTAGAACTAGGTTTTGAAGGCGATTTCAACCAACCTCCCGGATCAGCAACGATCCATCATATGCCAGTTGCCAGACGAAAAGAAGGGGGCCTTAGCCTTAGCGTTGAGGTTCATCACCAGTTACTTCCTTACCCTACACCGCAGGGACAGTTTTCTGAGTTGGCACGAGCAGCAGAATCTTTTAATGTCAATAAAGTCGGTGCCCAGACATTAGGCCATGAAGATATGTTATGGCATATTTATCGCCATGCTTTCTCCATTCCCTTGATCCAACAGCCTATTCGCCTAATATGGGTTGCCGACTTTGTTGGTCTAGTGGAAAAGCACTTTGTTGAGATTGATTGGAGAATCGTGAGGCACAAATACCCGCAAGTATGGCAGGCGATACCCGCATTTCATTTTCTAACGCCCTGGTCCGAGAAGGTTATCAGACATCTCGAGCTCGAGGTGAGCGACCCGCCGAATGGGATTGGACAATCATTCCAAGGGTGGCCCCAAGCATCGATCGCCCAGCAAAAGTCCAAGGGTCTGGCAAACATTATACGGGACACATTATGGCCTTCAGAATGGTGGGTGCAGTTGTACTATGGCACTGATAGACGGCCGCCTCGATGGTGGTGGTATCGATACCTGCGGCATCCGATCCACATTTTTGGCTGGTTTACCCAATTAGTCAGGCAGCGATCGAAGAGTTATTTGACAACATGGAAACGAAACTGATGGATCATTTAATTACGCCAACAGCCATTCCCAAGCAGAAACCTGACTATCATCTGGAACAAATCGACGACGAAATGATTTTGTACCATTTGAACAAGCAGCGAATCCTATATTGTAATGAAACCGCTTCGCTCATCTGGCACTTGAGCACCGGAGAAAGATCGGTTCGCGAGATTGTCACCTTGTTTTCTGAAGCGTATCCCGAGTCAGTCAAGACGATTCAATCGGATGTCGAAGATACATTGGCTCAGTTTCTCGACTTAGGATGCATTGAATTGGCATGAATACACTTGTTGTATCTTTCGCTGGAACCAGTCTGGAAATCAGATATGGTGATGGCGATCCAGCCAAACTAGTGTCGTTTCTGTTTGCCAAGATACCCTCGACGGCCGGCAAGAATATACAACATACACTTACTTTGGATAAAGATCATGACAGCAACATGCTATGTCTACACCAAGGTGCGACGCTCATTCATCAGAATCAATCTATTGCGGTAATGGCCGAATTCCTCATGAATCAAGTATGCGTTTACCTGGCCACTTACTGTAAAAAAGGATTGCTTTTACATTCAGCAGCAGTCCAATACGGCAGGCGCGGTTTGGTAATGCCAGGAAATTCCGGGGCTGGTAAAAGCACATTAACAACATGGCTGCTCACTCTTGGGGCCGATTATCAAACAGACGAACTCGTTTATATTGCCGATCGAGCAGGCAGCAATATCGGATTTCCCCGGCCGATAAGCATCAAATCACCCGCCCGAGAACTCATAATGGCGCAAATTGAAGAGAGGAAGACTGAAGATTCTATCTTTTCCGGATCATCGGTCGACTTAATTGCTCCTGATTTGTTGGGGAGCAGAATTATTACGAAGCAAACGCCAACAGATTTTATATTTTTCCCAAATTACAAGACGGGCGGTAAGCTAATGCTGCAGCGACTGTCTGTAGCCGAAACTGTTTTCGAGTTGCTGAAAACGACAGCCAACAAAAGCAACCTCTCAAATCAAGGTCTGGTGGAAGCTGAAAATTTGGCCAGAGTGGCACCCGCCTACTATCTTTCCTATGGTAATATGGAACAAGCCTGCCAAGCTATTATAGACGTCGTCAAATGAGCGCAGGCCAGGCAGTAAGACAATCAGACTCAAGCATTTGCAAGCCATCGACATTAGAAAACGCGAACGCTCAAGGTGATTGATGAATACAAGACAACCGTGGTTTCAAGTCACTCAGACCTTGGTCGATGTGGCCATGGGTCGAAAGCCGGCCGATTTGCTTATCCGCGACGGTCGTTGGGTTAACGTTCACAGTGGGGAAATTATACCCGGCACCGATATTGCTATTTCTGGCTCTCGCATCGCCTACGTTGGTCAAGATGCCAGCCACACGATAGGAGAGGCCACCGAGGTGATTGATGCTGGCGGCCGCTATCTTGTACCAGGATTATGTGACGCCCATATGCATGTAGAAAGCGGCATGATTACCGTAACCGAATTCGCCAGAGCTGTTATTCCTCATGGCACAACGAGCATGTTCATCGACCCACATGAAATTGCCAATGTCCTGGGGTTAGCTGGCGTACGATTAATGCATGATGAAGCAACTACACTGCCTATCAATGTCTACATCCAAATGCCAAGCTGTGTTCCTAGTGCTCCAGGATTGGAAACTCCTGGGGCATCGATTGGTCCTGAAGAAGTTGCGGAAGCGATGACCTGGCCAGGCATCATTGGGCTAGGTGAAATGATGAATTTCCCTGGTGTCTATATGAATGATCCAAAGATGCATGGCTCTATGGCCGAAACCATGAAGGCTGGGAAAGTCGTCGGCGGCCATTATGCATCTCAGGATTTAGGCTTGCCATTCCACGGCTATTTGGCTGGTGGCGCTGTAGATGATCATGAGGGAACGCGACTAGAAGATGCAGTTGCCCGGGTTCGCCAGGGGATGCGGGTCATGTTACGGAAAGGCTCCGCCTGGCACGACGTCGCTAGCCAAGTAAAAGCAATCACCGAGCTAGGTCTTGACAGCCGCTACTTCATCTTATGTACTGATGATAGTCACTCGGCCACTCTTCTGAACGATGGTCATATGAACCATGTGGTCCGTCACGCTATTAGTGAAGGACTAGCGCCGCTGACCGCCATTCAGATGGCCACCTTGAACACGGCCGAGCACTTTGGAGTTGAGAAAGATATTGGCAGTATTACCCCCGGCCGTTATGCCGATATCATTATCACGAGTGATTTGCCCTCCTTGCCTATTGAGGTCGTTATTTCAGGGGGCGAACTGGTGGCTCGCGAGGGCGATCTCCTAATTGATTTGCCCCCCTACACCTATCCAAAACTAGCTAAAGATACCGTTCGCTTGGGTAAAACGATTGATTCCGACGACTTCAATGTGGGAGTGTCGGGAAGTGAGACAGTCAAAGTACGGGTCATTGGCATCATTGAAAACCAAGCCCCTACGCGCGCCGAGATTCGCGTACTACCGGTAGAAGAGGGAAATATTCAACTTGATCCACGGCAGGATGTGGCTCATCTGGCCATTGTTGAACGGCATCAGGGTACGGGAAAAGTAATTAATGGCTTTGTCTCAGGTTTTGGATTTCATTCACCATGTGCCGTCGCAAGTACAATTGCCCACGATAGTCATCAAATGGTCGTCGCTGGAACAAGTAAACAGAATATGGTATTGGCTGTTAACAAGCTTAATGAAGTTGGTGGCGGAGTGGTGGTCTTTAAAGACGGTCATCAGATCGCCCTGGTGGAGCTACCTATCGCCGGGCTAATGTCCGACGAGCGGGCTGAAGTCGTCGCCGCTAAAGCCGAACGCATGGTTAAGGCATTTACCGAATGCGGGTGCCTACTAAATAACGCCTATATGCAATTAAGTCTTTTGGCATTGGTCGTGATCCCCGAGTTGCGGATTTCAGACCTGGGCATTGTCGATGTAACAAAATTTGAGATTGTGCCCCTGATCGTCTCCTGATCTACGGGGCATCCGAGTACCGACAAGGCCTCCCTTAATGGTGGGCCTTCAGGAATCCCTCGCTTTGGATGGATGACATGCCATACTATCAGCCAATTTAGACATTTCGGTAACGAATCAATTGGCGAATGAACCACCCAACTAGCCCCATATTATACATTGTCCTCTTTTGATTGGCTTAATATCACTCTACTTATATGGCCATTCGAGTCCCATATTTCATTATTGACTTGCTCTGAATCCACCGGTAGCTCTTGACATTCATAAGATTGTATTCTATAATTTGTCATACAACCATACCATACTACGAATCATAGCCTAGGCCGTGATTTTCTATTGACAACCAGCTCTATAGCCAAATGATCAAGCGCAATCCCTCCTTGACCGATCAGGTCAAAGCTCACATCAAACAATTGATATTGGATAACACCTACGAAGATGATCGCGTTCCTTCGGAGACGGATTTAGCCAATGAGCTGGGCGTTAGCCGGACCACAGTGAGAGATGCCTTAAGCCGGCTCGAAAACGAGGGAATCGTAATACGCAGACAAGGTGCCGGCACTTTCGTCAACCAACCAGGTCTGCAAGTACGATCACGTCTGGATGAAATATGGTCTTATGAGGAAGCCCTCCGAGCCCATGGCTATGAACCATCAACACTCATCTTAGATTCGTCAGAATCGAAAGCCAAAGCGCAACAGATTAGAGAGCTCAATCTTTCCCCATCTGACAAAGTTTTAACTGTCACAAAGTTGTTCTTGGAAGATGAACGGCCGGTAATTCTGGCCATCAACCAGATTCCACTACGACTAATAACAAAACCATATGCTACCGAAGATTTAATCGAACCGATTTTCGAGTTTTTAGCCGAATATGGCGGACAACACCTAAGTTATTTCCTCTCAGAAATCGTACCCATCGTCGGCAACGATGAAATAAGCACCCATTTAGGCATTCCGTCTGGAACGCCATTAATATCGCTTGAAGAAGTTGGCTACAGTGAAGAAAACGAGCCAATCTTGAAGGCCTACTCATATTTTCGTGATGATTTACTGAGGCTTGGACTCATCAGACGCAAAGTTTAAACCGTTGTCTGAGAAAAAGAACCCCATTTTTTAGATACTTATAAGGAGATTTACGATGAGAAGTTTTGCAGGTCGAGACATTTTGTCTCTAAAAGATTTTGAAAGACAAGAGTTTTTCCGGGTGTTTGAGATAGCCGAAGAACTCGAGCCTATCGCTCGAAACCGCCGGAACACAGATTTGCTTAAAGAAAAGACTCTGGTTACAGCCTTCTATCAACCGTCGACGCGGACGCGACTGGCTCATGAAGCAGCGATGATTCGGCTTGGTGGACAGGTCACGGGATTTTCAGATGCGAAGATGACCCGAGCCGGTGATTTCTACCAAGAATCCATCAAGGATACAGTCAAGATGTTGGAATTTTATGGCGATGTCATCGTCATGCGCCATTTTCAACAAGGAGCCCCTCATGAAGCCGCTAAGTGGGCATCCATTCCTATCATCAATGGTGGTGATGGCTGGGGCGAACATCCAACCCAGGTTTTAACTGACTTGTATACGGTGTTACAGGAGAAAGGACATATAGATGGTTTGAAATGGTTGGCTGTTGGCGATATGCGCATGCGTACGATGCACTCGCTCGCTTATGCACTCACTCAATTCGACTGCCCCATTACCTTTGTCTCGCCGCCCGACTTGTCACTCACTGATGAGATGAAGGCTGAACTCAATCAATACAGTTTGAATTTCCAGGAAGTGGAGCATGTAGAACAAGCGATAGCAGATGCGGATGTAATTCTGGTGGAACCGGTGGTGCAACCTGACTATACCAAGTCTCGCGATGACAGAACTGGCAAACTTGACTTGACGCCCTCAAATTACAAAATCACTCGGGAGTTACTGGAAAACAAAGCTAAATCAGATGCGATTCTTCTGCATTCTCTACCACGGATGGATGAAATACCCGCAGATGTAGATATCACTCGATGGTCACGTTATTGGCAAGAGGCCTTCAATGGTGTTGTGATGAGGATGGCCTTGCTTGCACTGATATTGGGTGCGACCGAATAGAGCCGACGACTAATTACTAAAACGTGGAGATTTACCATGCAAACATACTTACACGGTAGAGATTTAATCGGTGATCTAGATTTTTCTAAAGAAGAAGTTGAAACTATTCTTGACGTGGCCTGGGACCTGAAGCGCAAACGGGCATTAAATGAATCTCATGCCTACTTACGTGACAAAGTCCTGGCTATGCTATTCTTCTTCTCCAGCACGCGTACTAGAGGTTCGTTCGAGGCTGGCATGGCCCAACTAGGTGGACATGCAGCCTTCATCGAAAGTCGCACGACGCAAATTTCCCATGGTGATACAGAAAGGGAATTGGGGGAGATCTTTGGACGATATTTTGACGGAATCGCCATCCGGCATGTGGATTGGGGTATTGGTAATAAGTACTTAAACCTGGTTGCCGAAGCCTCACGCGTTCCTGTTCTAAATATGCAGTGCGAGATTTATCACCCTCATCAATGTTTGGCCGATCTGATGACCATTATTGAAAAGAAAGGGCGAAATCTACGCGGTCGGAAGATGGTCGTTTCTTGGGCTTATGCTTCCTCTTACCTTAAGCCGTTGTCTGTGCCCCAGTCGCTAATATTGCAGATGCCTCGTTTTGGGCTTGACGTGGTTCTTGCTCACCCACCTGAGTTTCAGTTGATGCCCGACATTATGGATCAAGCTCAAGAACAGGCCAGAAAGTACAAAACCGGGTTCGAAGTCGTGCATGATATGGAAGAAGCTTGCCAGGATGCAGATATTATTTATGCGAAATCTTGGGGCCCTTTGATGACGACACATGATCCAGAAAAAGGCAAACAAATCCAAGACCAGTATCAAAATTGGATTGCCGACAATGCCAAAATGGCGCTGGGAAAGGATGATGTTATCTATATGCATCCGTTGCCGGCCGATCGAGAGATTGAGGTTTCTAACGCAGTAATTGACGGACCACACTCTGTAGTCTTTGACGAAGCGGAGAATCGTCTCCACGCCCAGAAAGCAGTGATGGCCCTAACGATGTGATGGCCCTAACAATAAGTTAATTACCATGGCGCAGCACGGGTCGGAATGATTCTGGCCCATGCTGCACCCTCGTAGGAGAAAGATTATGTCCGAGAATAAAATAGCCGTCGTCGCAATCGGTGGCAATTCACTTATTGTCAGCAAGACCCATCAGACCGTTGACGATCAATACGAGGCTGCAAAGGAAACCACCGGTCACATTGCCAGCATGATTGAACAAGGCTGGGATGTGGCCATATCACATGGCAATGGACCGCAAGTTGGTTTTATCCTTCGCCGCTCAGAATTAGCATCACACGAATTGCATGAAGTGCCTTTGGACGTTTGCGGCGCCGATACACAAGGCGCCATCGGATATGCCTTACAACAGAACATGTACAACCATTTTCTACGTATGGGTATCGATAAGAATGTTTCCACAGTTGTCACTCAAGTCGAGGTGAGCGCCGATGCTCCAGCCTTTCAGAACCCCGCCAAACCCATTGGATCATTTATGGACGAGCCAACAGCGGAACGTCGTCGGGATGAAGATGACTGGGATGTGGTCGAGGATGCGGGACGTGGGTGGCGACGCGTGGTCGCTTCACCCTTACCCATAAGAATCGTCGAAGAGCCTGCCGTCAAACACTTAATCGAGTCTGGTTCAGTTGTTATTACTGTTGGTGGCGGCGGTATCCCGGTAGTTGCCGGGGACAACGGTCAGTTACATGGCGTTGCGGCCGTTATTGACAAAGACTTCGCCTCAGCCTTATTGGCTAATCGGATTGGCGCCGAGTTATATGTTATTACCACGGCCGTTGAACGATGCGCACTGAACTTTGGTAAACCAAATGAAGAGTGGATTGACAACATGACCCTCGAACAAGCCAAAGGCTACTTGGCCGAAGGGATACACTTTGCGAAGGGTAGCATGGCACCGAAGATCCAAGCAACTATCAACTTCTTAGAAGCAGGCGGCAAGGAAGTGATTATTACCGATCCGCCAAATATCGCGCGTGCCCTTAGAGGAGAAGCTGGGACTCACATAACCAATTAGAGCGTTTAAAGTAATGCTGGATTGCCCTAGAAATCTTAAAACTATGGCCTCAATCAAGAGAGTTTAATTCTGGTATCAAAAATGAACCATGTAATCCATCTTAAGTGCCTGATATGTGGCACAGAATATCAACCAGATGAAATCGACTATGTGTGTCCAAAGCATGGCAATGAAGGGATTGTCGATGTTCAATATGACTACGACATGATTGGACAGCAGATTAGTCGCCAGCAACTAAAAGAAAACCGGGACAATTCAATTTGGCGTTATAAACCCCTTTTGCCTGTCGAGAAAGAAGCAGAGGTGCCACCCTTAAATGTTGGCTGGACGCCGCTGTATGAAACGCCGCGCCTGGCGTCCGGACTAGGGTTAAAAAATGTCTGGGTAAAAGATGACGGCCGCCAGCCCACAGCCTCTTTTAAGGATCGAGCCAGTGCGATTGCCATTGTCAAAGCGCGCGAAAAGAGGGCAAAAATCATTACGACTGCTAGCACGGGTAACGCTGCCGCTGCCTTAAGCGGATTGAGCGCCAGTATTCAACAGCAGAACGTCATTTTTGTGCCCGAATCAGCACCACCGGCCAAGATAGCCCAGTTGCTTGTTTTTGGCTCCACAGTCATGTTGGTCAAAGGCACTTATGATCAGGCCTTTGAATTGTGCCTTGATGCCTCGGCCGAGTATGGCTGGTATAACCGCAACACGGGCTACAATCCTTATATGACCGAAGGAAAAAAGACCGCCAGTTACGAGATCTGCGAGCAACTTAACTGGCAGGCGCCCGATGTTATTTTCGTCAGCGTTGGCGATGGATGCATCATCGGTGGTCTTCACAAAGGCTTAAAAGATCTGCTAGCCCTTGGATGGATAGAGCAAATGCCGCGTCTAATTGGCGTTCAAGCAGCCGGCAGCAGCTTCATGGTACAAGCTTGGGAAGATGACGAAGATGTTTTGACCAAGGCGCCGGCTGAAGCCAATACCCTAGCCGACAGCATCAGCGCCGGCTTGCCACGAGACCGATTAAAGGCCATGGCGGCTGTTAAGGAGACCAACGGTGCTTATATCAAAGTCACCGATGAGGAGATTCTAGCGGCGATTCCAGCTCTGGCGCGAGGTAGTGGCGTATTTGGCGAACCGGCTGGCGCCACAGCCTATGCTGGGTTGGTCAAAGCAGTTGCTGAAGATCTGGTGTCCGCGACGGACCGCATTGTTGTTCTAAATACCGGCAATGGTCTCAAAGACATCGCCGGCGCCATGAAATCAGTGGATATTGTTGGAACAAAACCCTATCGGGTTGCACCTGATTTAAATGACCTGAAACAACTGATAGACGAATCCAATCCAATCACATAAATGACCCGTGGATTCAATTATAACCTTCGGCCGTTGGTCAATCTACTAGCAGACATTCAGTATGCGAATTGGAACTATTGTCCAAACATAGCCGAACTATAAAAGGATATTTGCATGATTGACCTAACTAAAAATGAAGAGGCACTTGAGCGAGCGATAGACCACTCTCGCGAACGAAATATTATTATCCCAACCTTCAAACAGATGGCTGATCCCAGCTTGATCCCAAATGAAGTCAAAGAACAGCTGACCGATGTGGGATTGTGGGATCTGAACCCGCTGAATCTTTTTCGCATAAGCTGGCACAATGATCCCGTGCCCAATGGCGGCGGTTTTGGTGGTGTAAACTATATGGAATATCCCAGCGAATTGACCGGTGTTGAAGCGCGAATCATTACCTTGGTCGGCAAATGGTTTCCCACCGGGGCCCATAAAGTTGGCGCTGCTTTTGGCTGTCTTGTCCCACGTTTGGTAACGGGGCAATTCGATCCCTCATCCCAGAAAGCGGCCTGGCCTTCGACCGGTAACTATTGCCGCGGTGGCGCATATGATTCACATCTTTTAGGCTGTGACTCAATTGCCATTTTACCCGAAGGCATGAGCAAAGAACGATTCGATTGGCTGGCTACTGTGGCCGGTGAGGTTATTAAAACGCCTGGTTCGGAGAGTAATGTCAAGGAGATCTTTGACAAGTGTAGAGAATTGCGGGAATCAGGTGAAGATATTGTGATCTTTAACCAGTTTGACGAATTCGGGAACTATCTTTGGCACTATACAGTGACCGGTAAAGCCATGACGGAAGTCCTCAAGCAAGTTATGGGGCCAAACGATGAGTATCGAGGCGTCGTTCTGACAACCGGTTCGGCGGGCACGATTGGTTGTGGTGATTTCCTTAAGGAACAATTTCCAACCAGCAAGATCGTTGCCAGTGAAGCCCTGCAGTGCCCTACCCTTCTCAACAATGGTTTTGGCGCCCATCGCATTGAAGGTATTGGTGATAAACACGTCCCTTGGATTCACAACGTCAAGAATACTGATATGGTAACGGCCATTGACGACACGGCCACAATGAGTTTAAAACGACTCTTCAATGTCTCTGCCGGTCATGAATATCTGGCAAAACAAGGCGTTCCCGCAGATTTTATCGAGGATCTTCATCTTTTGGGCATTTCCAGTATTGCCAACCTGGTTTCTAGCATCAAGTTTGCCAAGTATTACGAGTTAGGTCCAAACGATATTGTGTTAACAGTAGCCACCGACTCGGCAGACATGTACCAAAGCCGGCTGGCAGAGCTACATGAGGAAGAGGGACATTTCCATGAACAGGATGCTGCCATCGCTTACCATCGATATCTTCAGGGCATCAGCACCGACAACATGGAAGAGCTTGGCTATTACGACCGCAAACGCATCCATAACCTAAAATACTTTACCTGGGTAGAACAACAGGGCAAGAGCTATGAAGAAATACAAGCTCAGTGGTATGACCCAGATTATTGGACCAGCATCCATCCTTTGGCAGAGCAGATCGATGGATTAATTGATGGGTTCAATGACAGGATTGGGCTCTTGAAAGGCTAATTGGCCTTAGACTTGTAGCAAGCTAATCGTTATAAAAAAAGGCGCGATTCTCATCGCGCCTTTTGACTATTCGGCAAACTTTAGTAGCCACTAACTGCCTCAGACGACCTTAATATATTGGTATGCTTGGATCGACTTCTGCTGCCCAACGGTTGATGCCACCATCAAGATTGTGCAGCTTCTGAAATCCATGTTCCTGTAACAATTGCACTATCTGAGCACTTCGGCCACCGGTGCGACATTGAACGATGATCTCTTGAGCTGTATCTAGTTCACCCATTCGAGTCAATACTTGATTCTTGGGAATAAGGACCGCACCAAGTTCAGAAAGATTAGAGATGTCCCATTCATGGGGTTCACGCACGTCTAAGATGAATAGATGCTCTCCAGCATCCAATCGTTCACTTAACTCGGTCGGGCTGATTTGGGGAACAGCAGCGAGCAAATCTCCATTCACCCCGGCCGTATAAAGACTGTTATCATGAGCCGGGACCCCGCAAAATTCTTCGTAATCGATTAATTCTGTGATTGTCGGATTCTCACCGCAAACAGGGCACTTTGGGTTTTTGCGTAAACGCACCTCTTCAAACTCCATATTCAAAGCATCATACAGCATCAACCGGCCGATCAGAGAATTGCCTGAACCCAAGATTAACTTAATAGCTTCAGTAGCCTGAATCGCACCGATCGTGCCCGGCAAAACGCCTAAGACGCCTCCTTCGGCACAACTCGGCACCAGCCCAGGTGGCGGTGGCTCAGGAAACAAACAACGATAACATGGCCCTTCCTGAGCATAGAAAACCGATGCCTGACCTTCAAATCGAAAAATGCTCCCATATACATTCGGTTTGCCCAACAAAACGCAGGCGTCGTTGGTCAAATAACGAGTCGGGAAATTATCTGTGCCATCGATGATAATGTCATATGGTTTGAATATTTCTAATGCATTATCTGAGGTTAGGGGAACTTCGTAGGTATCAACTTCGACGAAGGGATTGATGTCATTAATACGCGACTTGGCGCTTTCCAGCTTCAATCTTCCCACATCGCTGGTGCCGTGTATTATTTGACGCTGTAAATTAGAGTAGGAGACGACATCATAATCAACCAAGCCAATTCGCCCAACACCGGCTGCTGCCAGGTACATGGCCAATGGTGATCCCAATCCGCCAGCACCAATCAATAGCACACTGGCGGCCTTTAGCTTCTGCTGGCCAGCGATTCCCACCTCAGGCATGATGAGGTGGCGACTATAGCGCTTTATTTCTTCATTCGAAAACTCAATCGCCTCCGGGGCGATCAACTCTTTAATGCTCATACTAAACTCTCCAACTGCTGAGCCAATCTGTTTGTCCGCGTCAGACCATAGTTAATGTATTTGACTTCGCCACCCTGATCGACAAACAGTGTCGTTGGCAACGTAAAAATCCCGTATCTACTGGCCGCCTCTCGATCAACGTCGGCATCAATTTTGCGGATAGCTAAACGGTTTTCATATCGGCTCGCTAAATCTTGCAGGTAGTAATTCTGGGTAATACAAGGGGCACAACTATCGCTGCGAAAATACAATAATACGGGTCTGTCGCCCTCACTCGATCCGGATACTGTTGCTTTGCTTGCTCGACGAATATGCAAGTATCGAACCGTCAGGTATACGGCGACAACTAATAAGATTAGGACAATGCTTAAGATAGCGCGTTCAATCATACAATCTGGCCTCAGGTACTTGGTCTACTTTACAGGGCTATGCTCAAAACCGGGGACGCTTAACTTATTCAGCTGGTAATAAAGGAAACAGCCCGCGCAAAAGCCCAAGAATAAATTAAGTCCGGCCAGAACTACAACTAACCAGACCAAAGCCCAACCTAACAAACTTTGGCCTAACAATAGGGAAACGACTGCCAGGGTTAAAACAACCCCCCCGAATCCTTGAGCGAAACGATGGGGTTCTGGATTATCTCGGGTAACATCTGATTTTAGTAGGCCAGCTGGCAGCAATAATCGGCGATATGCTTGCATAAACAGCGAAAGTCTGGGAACAGCAGTACCCAATAACATGACCAAGCCGACAAAAGTAACCAACAGCCAGCTATTCAAAACGAAGGCTATAAGAAGAAGACTAATAATAAAAGCCTGATTGACTCGTAGTGCAGTTTGATCTACATTTCTTGTTTCATTATGCACGCTCATTTTTCGATTTCTCCCGTCAAGGTTTCTCTTGTTTCTGTGCTCTATCTCAAAATATCTTCAAATCATTCCTGGATTTTTCATCTATCATCCTAACCCCCAGCAATCGAAGGAATGATCATCAGCGTATCATCATTGCCAACCGAAGTCTCAATACCATCCCCGAAACGGATGTCTTCCTTATTGAGATAAATATTTACAAAACTACGCAGCTCCTGACCTGAAAACAGATGCTGTCGTAGATCTGGATACTGGACCGTTAGATCATCCAGCGCCTGACCCACCGTTTCCCCAGCAACCTCTACCTGGCTATTGTCACCAGAATAAGGTCGAAGGGGCGTTGGTATTCGAAAGGTTGGCATCTTTTTCTCCTCTTTTATTCAATCTGTCTCTCGGCTAAACAGCTAATATTATGGCCATACCGCTGTTTATTGCTCGCCGTTATTTCTGTTTATTTGCCTATGATAAAATTTCTAAATCCTTGACAATCCATCTGCTATCGGACTGATTCTAACGATCGTCAACCTCAAGCTGTTCCTCAACAAAACCAGAGCGATCCCGAAGCAATTGCCATGAACGGCTTTTTTTTGACTCACCGTCGCGCACTTCGGTAATCAGGTAAGAATAGCCAGACCAAGCCGCCCAATCCAGGTCCCGAGGTGAAGCAATCGGGGGATGATCTGGATGGCTATGGAAGATTCCAATCACATCTATTCCTTGATCCGCGGCCGTTAGCTCAGCCTGTAACATATCCGAGTCACTTATGAGGAAACGAACTCGTTTTTCTTCTTCATTTTCCCATCGATTGGGAACAGGAAAAATAGAATTTACGATATTGTTTCCGTTTTCGACGCTTCCCAACAACACACCACAACCTTCATAGGGAAAGGAAGCGATGCCATGGTTATTTATTTGTTTGATGACTTTTGCTGTTAGCCTGAGCATTGGGAATTTGTTTGATACCTATTCGCTTAAATATCGTTCGCTTAAATATTTATATCCATTATCAGGTAAGAGGGTGATTATCATTCCTTTAGATAACTCGCGGGCAATTTCGATTACCGAAACGACGGCCGCTGCGGCTGATAGGCCGACAAACAACCCCTCGATTCGAGCCAATTTACGAGCCATTTCATAGGCTGATTCAGTTCTTATTCCAATATTTTTATCGGCCAAATAAGGATCGTATATGGCCGGCTGAATGGCTGTGGGCATATGCTTCAATCCTTCTAATCCGTTAAAGGGATTGTCAGGCTGGACCGATATGCACTTTACGTGCGGATTCAATTCCTTCACTCGCCGGCTCACGCCAACAAAAGTTCCACTGGTACCCAAGCCAGCTACGAAATGGGTTAATTTACCGTTGGTTTGACGCCAGATCTCATTGGCTGTTGTGAAATAATGAGCTTGCCAATTCGCAGGATTATTGTATTGGTTTGCAAAATAATAGCTGCCCGGATTCTCTCTAGCGATCTCCCTGGCTACCAGAATAGCTCCATCCGATCCTTCTAAAGGGTCGGAAGATACAATTTCAGCACCATAAGCACGCAAGATGGCCAACCGTTCGGGGCTAACGTTTTCAGGTAACACCAGCTTGACCTTGTAACCTCGTGTTGCGCCAAACATCGCATATGAAATACCCATATTGCCAGATGTGGAATCTAACAAGGTTATGCCTTGGCGAAGTTTGCCTTGCCACTCGGCTGTGCGGATGATATTCAGCGCCGGCCGATCCTTTACTGAGCCGCTAGGATTGAACCATTCAGCCTTGGCAAATAACTTCACAGATTTTGGAAGCTTTTCTTCAAGGGCAAGACGTTGCAATTGTATGAGAGGTGTATTTCCGACCTGAGCCTCGAGGCTCGTTGGAGATGTGGTGCTGGAACGTCTAGGGGGACTGGTTTTTTCGATTGTTCGCAACATTTATAATGGTTCCTGTAGCTAGAATTCTTTTAAAAGAGTAAACAGACAATAAAAAACGGCGGCTAATCGCTTGGCCGACTCGCAATTGCGAGGGAAGCTGCCACCGTTCGTCTGTTAATTATCTCGCTATCAGGAATGAGACGATGCAGCTAACTTCCTCGCCTCATACACATACAGTGTTGCAACATGAATAAACCTCAACTATTTGATAAAAATACCACTGAAGCAAAAGTATAGCATAGGGGTAACCATTGTCAAGTAATTTGCATTCCACTTTATGGTTAACCAAAGTAATTATAAGACTCTTCAACTTTGGTATGTTTTTTAGCCACCCATCGATTGATTTACTTTTCCGGAGATGATCTTTAACACAGTCACGAAAGCGGAAGCACGCTAACAAAAAAGATGTTTGTGGCTGACTATATCAGGCCATTGCTAGCATAACCGGTTGATCACTTAGTCGTCATCCAAGTACAATTAATCTATGACTAGTAGTAACCAGGATGAGATCAGAGGTTCTGTCGAAAGAGTAACCTATTACAACTCGGAAAACGGATATACCGTTCTAAGACTAAAGCCTGATGAAAGGGGGATGCTCCCTTTTCAATATCCAGGCCCTCGTCACCAGTTGATAACGGTGGTCGGCAACCTGCCTGAAGTAAATCCCGGCGAATGGCTCAAGCTGACCGGGGATTGGGTAATACACCCCAAGCACGGCCGGCAATTTCAAGCAAGAAAGTGCGAGCAATCAATACCGGCGACAACCGAGGGCGTTAAGCGATATCTGGGTTCGGGTCTGGTTCGGGGTATTGGTCCAGTTATGGCTGAGCGTATTGTCGACGAGTTTGGCCTGCAGGCATTGGATATAATCGAGTTGGAGCCTGGCCGTTTAAGTGAAGTGTCAGGCATTGGTCCCAGGAGGATTGATAGCATTATTGAGGCTTGGGAAGAACAGCGAGCCATCAAGGATGTTATGTTATTTCTACAATCGCATGGCGTTTCCACGAATCTGGCAATAAAAATATATAAGCAGTATGGTGACGACGCTCTGCTTGTTGTCCAGAAGACACCTTACAAGCTGGTGCAAGACGTTCATGGAATTGGTTTTAAGACCGCCGACCGGATAGCTCAAGCGCTGGGGTTAGAACATGATTCGCCCGATCGTATTGAGGCTGGAATTGCCTATACTCTGGTAAGGATGGCAGATGAAGGCCATGTTTATGTGCCGCAAGATGAATTGGAGCCTGAAACGGAGAAGATTCTGGCTGTGGAAGCGGAGAAAATCTCCACCGTTTTGCAATCCTTGGAGCAGAGCAAATTAATAAGGCGAGAAACGCTCCAGTATGAAATTATTTCAGAAACGGAACAGGTACCTCAGCTAAAAGAAGAGGAGGCTGTATATCTAACCCCTCTATATTATTCAGAAGTCGGGGTTGCCAAACGCCTGCTGGAACTCATTGAACATCCAACAAGCAGGCTAACGGTCCTTAAACTAGCCGATAACGAACAACCAACAACTAGCCAGCCATTTTCAGAAAGCGTCCAATCAGGAGTGGATTTAACAGAACAGCAGAGGATGGCTGTTCGCACGGCGGTAAATAGCAAAGTCACAGTTTTGACTGGCGGGCCCGGTACTGGAAAAACGACTACGCTCAGATTTTTGCTTGATTTATTAGATCAACATCGACTTAAATATGCCTTGGCTTCACCAACGGGACGCGCAGCCAAGCGTCTCACCGAAGCAACCGGACGCCCGGCGAAAACCATCCATCGTCTTCTGGAATTCAATCCTGGGGAAGGATTCGGCCGCGGGGAGGACAATCCTCTAGAGGCTGACATGATCATTGTCGACGAAGCCTCCATGCTCGACTTGACTTTAACCCACAATCTATTGAAAGCCATTAGTCTGGACAGCCACTTACTCCTGGTAGGCGACGTGGATCAGTTGCCTTCCGTTGGCGCTGGTGATGTTCTTCGTGATCTAATCAAGTCCGGCGTGACCGCTGTTATCAGATTGGAGACAATATTCCGGCAAGCGAGCGACAGCTTGATTATTCACAATGCTCATCGAATCAACGAAGGCCTTATGCCTGAAACGCCAATGGGGGCAAAAGATTTTTTCCTGTTTATCAAAGAGGAAGCTGATGAGGCGGCCGATCTTCTGATAGACATTGTCAAAAATCGGCTTCCAGAGAGGTTTGGCCTGGAGCCATTTGACGATGTACAGGTGTTGAGCCCTATGTATCAGGGAAGCACCGGCGTTTTGAATCTAAACCAGAAGTTACAGCAAGCCCTGAATCCACCTGGCAAAAAGGTTGAGCGTGTTTTCAATAATCAAACGCTGCGAGTCGGTGACAAAGTGATGCAAACAGCTAATAACTACGATAAGAATGTCTATAACGGCGATATCGGTCGAGTGACAGACATCGACCCCATCAAACAAACGCTTACAGTCAGTATCGACGGCGCACCGGTTGTTTACGACTTCATCGAAGCAGATGAACTCATGCATGCCTTCGCCATCAGTGTGCACAAAAGCCAGGGATCAGAATATCCATGTGTTGTCATGCCGGTAATGACCCAACATTATATGTTGCTACAACGCAACTTATTGTACACAGCTGTAACCCGGGCTAAACGAATGGTTGTCCTTGTCGGCACTCGCAAGGCCATAGGTATTGCAATCAATAATAATCGCGTATCTGAACGATATACGGCGTTAGATTGGAGGCTACAACATTAAGATTTTCCAGTAGGCGATATCATGACCAATTCCGAGAAAATGAATCAGCTTTATGAACATCTGCTGTATGCTCATGATGGTCCAACATATACGATGCTGGACCAGAGTCTCAATCCGCGCTCCTTGGAAATGTTATATGACCTGGCAGATAAGATGAATATTACGCCACAGTCAACATTATTGGACGCCGGAAGTGGCCGAGGCTACCATGCCTTTAATATCGCCAGGCGCTATCGTTGCCGGGTCATTGGCGTGGAGGTGGCATCACGCAATATTGATCTATCGGTCAGTGATGTAGCTAATGAGGAGTTGCGCGATCAGATTAGCTTTTGTCAGGGGAGGATTGAATCGCTTCCCCTTGTTGAAGCGGCCGTAGACTTCGTCTGGTGTCGTGATATGTTGGTCCATGTCGAAGCACTGGAAAAAGCATTACAAGCTTGTGCCCGGGTGCTTAAACCCGGCGGCCTAATGCTCATACTTACGTCTTTTGCCACAGATCTCCTATTTGCCGGTGAAGTTGAAGAGTTCTTCGAACCATTGGCCATTGTGCCCCGTAACTTAGAGCCGGGTACGTTTGACGCCGCCTTAAACGAGGCAGGCTTTCGGATTGAGTACTCCGATAATATGGGGGGTGAAGGATTGGAACACACGGAAGAACAAAGTCAGCGCTACTCAAAAGAACTGCTACGATTAAGCCGCATGTCACGTCGACCTGAGCAATTGATTGAAGTGCTTGGCCAACGGCAATTTGATATTGCCCGATCCCTATATTACTGGAGTATCTTCCTGCTTATTGGGAAACTAACCAACACAATTTACTTGGTGAGAAAATAATCCATGTGGACTGATCAGACGGCAAAGACATTTATCGATTATGGTCGCTACTTTGTTCCCCAGAGAGAGAGCCAAATAGAGATTATCTGCAACCTGGTGCCCACTAATGGAGAACCCTTCCGGATTCTAGAGTTGGCATGTGGCGAAGGATTGTTGGCTGAGGCGCTCTTAGATAAGCACAGTGCGGCTACAGTTTATGGTCTTGATGCCTCACAACTGATGTTAGAGCAGGCAAAAAAACGGCTGGTTAGGTTTGGAGATCGTTTTGAGGCAAGGATATTTGATTTATTTGACCGTTCCTGGCGCAAAGAATATCAGCCGGTACGAGCCGTCGTATCCTCACTTTCCATCCACCATATGGATGGAAATCAGAAATCAGATCTCTTTAAGAATATGTACAAGTTACTTGACGCAGGTGGGGGTTTTATCATTGCCGACGTGATCCAACCTGCAAATGAAATTGGCATTCAACTAGCGGCCGATGCCTGGGATGCGGCCGTGAAAAGGCGAGCGATTGCCCTCGATGGAGAAGAGGCGGCCTTCGATTATTTTCGGCGGGAGCGATGGAATATGTTTCGCCATTCAGATCCAATTGACAAGCCCTCTACGATATTCGAACAGTTAAGATGGTTGGAAGAAGCAGGGTTTGGGGATGTCGACGTATATTGGATGGCTGCCGGTCACGCCATCTTTGGCGGCATTAAACCATCGATATAAATGCCTAAACCATTTTCAGCGTTTGCCGGATAATACTCTAGCTATGATTGTCTCAGGTCACTTCGAAGGCTTGAAGGCTTCTTCGCTGCGTAAACGATGTAAAAACTCAACCGATTTTAGGCTACGTTCTAATACAAAACCGAGATAATAGTGCATGATCCCTTCCAGCTCGCGATGTAAACTGCTTCGCAATTGCAACACCATCACTGTTTCCCAGCTGCGTGTTTGCAGGTAACGCAGCACTTTCACTGCGGCGGCCGAGATGGACTGGGCTCCCCGGTCAGCTTGACGGCACTCCGGACAAAGAAGACCTCCTAAGTCGGCACTGAAGAACTGATCTTGCTCTTCGATCTCCTCGTTACATGACACACAATGGAATAGTTGAGGCTGATAGCCGGCGATCGACAATATATGCAGTTCGTAATATCGGGCGGCTAATCTTAGATCCGGGGCATCGGCAAACCAGCCCAGAGCCTTGGATAATAGATCATATTTCCGGGGTTCTCGGTCAGCTTCGGCAGTGAGATTGTCCAGTAATTCGACCGCGTAAAATGCATAGGTGGTACGCACCAGATCAAGACGTAACGCCGGATAGGCCTCCACCAATTCCGCCTGGGTAATGATGTCGATATTTTTACCCCTGGCGATCAGAAAATTGGTGCGCATGAACAATTCAACATGCCCAGTCTTGCGTGTTTGAGGCTTTCGAGCGCCCTTGGCTATCGCCTTGATCTTGCCATGTTCGCGGCCGTAAAGTGTAAGAAGGCGATCGGCCTCGCCAAAATCTATCCGCCGAAGGATGATGGCTTCGCTACGGTAAGTTCTTTCTCTGCCCATCTTATGGGCAATTGTACCCTAAATAAGCCTCATGACCTTGCCCATTATCGGCCCCCAACGAGGATTACGCGCATGGAATAATAGCAACTTTTTCGACAAATAAAAAGGGCGCCGAATTTTCCGACGCCCATTGATTGTTCTGCAAATCTACCTATTCAAGAGTGGCCTCCTTAAAATAGGCAGCTAACTTGGCCAGTATTCGGATAAAGCACTAGCTTCATCGGCAGAGTCACGTTCATCTTCTACATCAGCTTCCAAATTATTGTGGCAGTTATTGTCATTCAAATCTGGATTGGCCGTGCCTTGAATGTATATACCGATCAAGTTTTCGGCACACTCATTGGAGGAAATAACACTACTTGATTCGTCAAAGTTCGCAAAGCCACTATCTCCATTGCCATTACAGGTGTTGTCCATCAAGATTGGGGCTGCTTGCTCGGCAATCATCATGCCATGAAATTCATTGTCAGAACATTCGTTATCAACGGCAATGGCGTAGGCATCTCCGAAAAATACGAAACCGGAATCCGCATTTTCATTACAGCGATTTTGTTCCAGGTAAGGTCCGGCGAATTCATCGACATATATGCCAAAAAGCCCGTTCGCAGAGCAGTCGTTGCCTGATGCTTCACCGGCCGAATCGTTGAAGTAAGCAATCCCCGCCTCGCCATTGAAGGAGAGGATGTTCTCAACCAGAATCGGCTCGGCCGTATCCCATACTTGTATCCCGTCTGTCCCATTGTTTAGGCATTCATTGGCCGTTGCCGTGCCACTTGCCTCGCCGAAGAAGACAATGCCAACAAACTCATTATCGTTACAGATGTTTTCAGTCAATATAGCCAAAGACTGGTCGGCAACAACAATACCAGCTTCGTTGTCGGTGGTCAGGCAATGATTGACTTCACCAATGGCTGTTCCAAGTAGCTTGATCCCAGCTCCAATATCATCATCCGTGTAATATTTTGCCCCGCTCAACTGACAATCACTAAGCAAAAATTGTCCGTCAATTACGACTACTGTGTCGGCCGATTGGTTACCTGTGTGAAAAACGCCCATTTCCTGCATGGCAAACGGGCCGTCGCCAACAAAAACAATGGCCCAATCAGGCGCAGTTGATACAAGAGTTGTTTCATCCATACCTGCCCCGACTAGACGGACCGACTGCTCAACCACAACTGATTCAGTCAAGTTATAGGTGCCCGGGGCTAGTTCAATGGTCGTGCCAGGTTCAATGTCAAGCAATGCGGTTGCCAGATCTGGATAGTCCCCTGTTCCATCGGGCGACACTTGAACCAAAGGCGAATCCGGTGGAAAAGCACTCAGGACATCGTTACCGATAGAGTCAAATTCGAGAGTTGACAAACTGATCTCGGGAACCTCAATACTCACCGGCTCATCGAAATCCGAGTACTGAACCAACACATCCATGGTCATGGCCATTTCCTCGAAGCCAGCGTCAGCCCCATCAGTCTGGAGGATGAGCGCACCTGTCACCAAGGTCTGGTACAATAGGCCATCTTCGACCCCTATCCAAAACTCTACTCCAAGGTCTCCCTCTAATTCAATTGAACTAAACAACTCTCCAAGATCGGCCAGGTCAAGGTTTTGGGCAAACTGATCGTCTAAATTGCTGACTAGGCCACTAAAATGATAAACCGCTTGGTCATTCAAGGATTCTTCAGCAATAAAGGTGAGTTCTTCATAGTCTGAAGCCTCTAGCTCAGCAAATGGCGTTGAAAAAGAAACGGCCGATTGATCTGGTGACTCAATCCACTCGTTTGTATCTGGATCCTTGACATACAAAACGTCGCTCACCATTATCGCTTCGAACGCTGTCGTTTCACCTAATATCGTCATATTATAGGTGCCAGCAAGGCGATCTGGGGCTTGGTAATCTCCTTCAAATTCAATTCCGAGTTCCATGGTGAGACCAGTGATACCAATCTCCATGTTCATATCCGTGATCATATGGTAGGAATCAGCTTCATCTAAAGCAGCATAAGCATTTTCCAAAATCGTTTCTGATGGAGGTGATGTTGGTGTAGGTGTTGCTGTAGGTAACGGGGTTGCGGTAGGTGTACTGGTCGGGACTGGGGTGTCGGTTGGAACAGGAGTGAACGTTGGCGCCTCAGCAGTCTGCCTGGCAAAAGAAGCAGCCGCTTCACTCGTAGTCGTAGCATCTAGCTCTTCCTGTGATGGTCCACATGCTGAAGCAATTAAAAGAACGAATAGACCAACAAAAATCAATTTTGCTGGCCAAAATATTTTGAGAAATCTCATTTAACCCTCCCGGCACCTTATGAGGCACCAATACATGCCTGAATCAAAGATGTGATTACTTACTAGTTTTTGATCACCAACCATACGTTCAGTAGGCGATTCAGTTGAGTCAACTTCCACAAAAGCGGCTAAGCGACGGTATTTTATTTCCCCTAAACAACCGCAGCCTAGGAACTGGCATCTAGAGTGTACAGAACTGTTTCTACAATTTCAAGGACGTGTACAACGATTAGTCAGATGAGAGATGGTAGTATCCAACATTCCTGAGATAAGAGCGAAACCATTAATTCGTGGATTCTTAGCAAAATCCTGGGGGTCTTCTCTACAGGTTATTGTCTCTAATGGTGTGTGGGGCTGGGCCTCTCGGTGTTTATTGAATCATTAACAGGATGGTTTATCAGTCGGCAATCAGATGATGTGGGCCAAAAAAATCGGGCAGCAAAACATGAAGAGTCGTTTCCCGAACATTCCCTTTATCATCAGAAAGCCAGACCGGAATATCTCCCGAAAATTCACTCAAAACCTGTCGACATGCCCCACATGGCGAACCAGCATTTTCCGTACATACTGCTATCGCCAAGATGCGGCGTACTCCTGCAGTCACGGCCGAAAAGATAGCGGAGCGTTCAGCACAAATCGCTAAACTATGGGAAGCATTTTCAACATTCACCCCAGAAAATATGCGTCCATCCTCGGTTAGAATTGCCGCCCCTACTGAATATTTGGAGTATGGAGCATAGGCTATGCTACGGACTTGGCAAGCAACTTTTAGCAGTTCGTTCTTTTGCTCTTCTGAAACCATGACCAACCTCGCTTAGCAACTTGATTCAGGTCGACAATTCATCCTGGCTGACAAGTTCCTTGCCTTTTTAACATGTTAACCTTTAACACGTTCACCGATTTCGAATTACTTTAAATGGTCCAACGACCATATCATTATCTAGAATTGCATCCTCGACAACCGATTGCTCGATACGACATCGCTCGCCGATTTGAGCATTCCTTACGATAGTATTTGGTCCCAGAATACATTCCACACCAATTACGGTCTTGCCTTGTATGTAAGTGTTAGGCCAGATAATTGTATCTTGACCAATATTAACCTCTTGGTCAATAAATGTTGTGTTGGGATCAACCAGTGTTACCCCATTAGCCAACCAGTAGTCATTGGCCCGTCGACGAAAGGCCTGCTCCACGCCCACCAATTCAGCTCGGGTTCCGGCACCCAGACATTCAACGGCATCATCAACAGCAACTGCCTCTATAGACCGCCCTTGTTCAAAAGCAAGACCAATCATATCGGTCAAATAGTATTCGCGCCCATTTCGAGCTTGACGAGCGGGCAATGCAGGCAAGTATTGCCATAACCATCCGGCATCAAAACAATATACGCCAGCATTCAATTCATTTATAGCCAAAATGGTCTCTTTATCTGGTCGAAGCTGCGCTTCGGCCACTTCCACAATTTCGTTAACTTGACTATCTGGACCACGAAGGATCCGGCCAAAACTTGATGAAATATCACCCTCAAAGGTTAGTAAGGCCACCATTGTACCCGATTCAGACTGCTTCTGGGCAAGTCGGGCTATCGTTTTAGCTCGCAATAAGGGCATATCACCATAGACAACTAACACTTGTTCTGAACGCCCTTCTAACAAAGATTTAGCCATCAATGTTGCGTGACCTGTACCAAGCTGATCAGACTGGATAACGTACTCTACCCGGCGACCCAGCAATTCACGTACTCCATCAGCACCAGGGCCCACGACTACAATCGGAACTAAATCGGCGATAGTCTCTGCAGCAGAAATGACATGGGCAACCATCGGTTGTCCACCAACCTCATGAAGTATCTTCTGTTTATTGGATTTCATCCGGACGCCCTGCCCGGCTGCTAGAATGACGACGGCCAGTGAAGTCATGGAGCTAATGAATCTCTTGGTTGATCATAGTGAACGGCCCGAATTTCTCTGTAACAAGCCTGTAAGTCACAGTCGCTTCAAAAAAAGGACTGAGTCAGAAATGACATGGACTGAGCATATTCTACACTCAGTCCCTATACTCTGAACTCAATCCTTATTGGAAACTGGGGCGGAGGGATTCGAACCCACGAATGGCGGATTCAAAGTCCGCTGCCTTACCACTTGGCGACGCCCCAATAAATCGCAGATTTAATGCTAACACAAGCGACATTTCCGGGCAATCATGAGCAATATAAGCCCAGGGTGATTCCAAAGTTAGCCAAACACGTGCCACGCACTTCAAAGGCAAACTATCGCCTTGACTGACATGAACGCCTTTATTCACAAAAAAAGTGCGCGGCACATTCAAACCGGGACTTTGGAAAAGCCGTAAATATCAGCCACAATGATTTCTAACAACTGAATGAATTGACAGAGTAACCGACAGTTTAGCGCAATTCCTCAATTTGTAGACGATAGCGCGCTTGTTCCAGGGTCTTGGGGGAAGAGGCAGCGACAATCAGAATCGCTTGTCCGTCGGATTCATCCAAGGATAATTCATGGGTAAGCTGCTGATTATCGTTAAGCTCTAATCTTTTTACCTCCGGCCTGCCGTCTGGAAAGGTGATTAGCTGCAACTGCCATTGTTGTGGAATGGATGACGTTACCCGGTCAAAACCCGCGGCTGTCCAAGCGGTGGTCAATGATTCAGCATCGTCATAAAAATCAAGTTCTGGCACGGAAATGTTATCTAAGGCCAAGCCCCCAAAAGTCTTGATGGGATCAGTAACGTAAGCAAATCTTATAAGAATTGAATTGCCGGTATAGGGGGTCAAGTCGATACTTTCATCCACCCATCCACCACTCTGGCCAGTATAAAAATTATCTGCCAGAGCCGAGTTCCTGGGATCGGCATCACGGCCCCGCATATTTTGGGTCACAAGGGGCTGCCAGGTCTGCCCATCATCTTGAGACACAAATAAATAGGCAAAATCGTAACCTTCCTCGATATCGGAGAAAACACTGAAGTTAAGTGTCGCCGAATCGACATTCGTCAAATCAATTGCTCTCGTCAGGTGAGCGTGGCTGTAGTTGGCCCGATTCGCCAGCCAGACAGAATCTCCTGAAGCTGCAGCGGTTTTAAGCAGTGGCACTGTCGTGTTGCCTTCGAATATAATGACGACCTCTTCATCGCCTTCAATCCGATAGTAATCGGCCGCGAACTGGTGAACGGTCTCTTCATAAGTGGCTGGAAAACGAGATATCTGAGTCATAGCCACTTCATCTAAACCACGTACATCAAAATCATATTCGATTGGCCCTTCCGGATAGTCGTGAAGAGCCAGAGCGATTAACCAATCGAGCCAAAGTTCCTGGCCTGTCAGGTCAACTCCGTTTTGAGGGGCTAAGACGTCGATGGCAGCCAATCCATTTTCTGGGGAAGTAGCGAATTGGCGATAGAAGTCCGAACCCAGACGCTCGTAGATAAAACGATTTAACAGATAGCCCTGACCATAGGCCGGAATGGTGTTTTCATCTGGCCAACTATTTAGTTGGCGATCAGGATCCTCTAAAAATAGATTCGCCCGCAAGACTGCATTTTGGGAATTCGTGATGAGTTCGGCCGCAAACGTGGCCGAACCTTCAACAGCCCAATCTATATCATTGCGATCATATTTCTCTTCTATCATATGCCGAAGCTCGTGCGTCAGGGCATTCATATAGAAGTCACCAGCAAAATAATCAGTGTTCATAACAAACATTTCTCTGGCATTTGAGGTCGGGTCAACATTGGTTGGCACTAAATCTGAGGAAGAGAAGTACCCGACGATGTCGCAACGGCCAAAGTCCGTCAAGCCAATATCGCAAAGAACAGTTGGCAATACGTGGACAACATGCAATCGTGGATCTCCGTCAACGCCGGGATTACTTTCCACACCAAAGATGGCCGTGGTTTGCTCATAAAATTGATCGAAAATTTGGACCTCTCGTTCCAGTTCAGCTGCCGAAGGACTGGACCCAGTATCAAACCAAAAATAGGCGTGCCGGCCAACCGCCAAGAGTTCCACTGAGACTGGGGAGAGCGTGTTGGCATCGTGATTCAGTATTCTTAGCTCTTCTATGGTTCCTGGAGACAACGGTTCTGTTACTGGTTTTGGTTCCTGGATTTCTCCTTGCCAACCCTTGTACAGTCGCGCTAACTCGATATCGTCTCGTTCTTCTGATTCCGTTCCGAGCAGTACCTCAAAAGAAGCTTGTCGTTCGGCCGTATTCTCATTTAGAGCATAGGGATCTGGCAACGGATTGGCAGGTTGCCATCCCGCGAAGGCACCTGGTTCTTCCTCAGAGACTACCTCCAGTTTGTCAGCTTGTCCGGTACTCTCAGCAGTAGCTTGAACAGGCGATGTCGCTTGGGTCACGGTAGCCGTGCTTGCATTTGTTGCCAACGGCGTCGCTGTTAAGCCCAATTTTTCTGTGATTGCTGAACTCGAATCTTGCTCTTGTAGATCGAAGAGTGAACAACCCGAAACCAATAATCCAACGATAAATAAAATCAGTAATCGCCACCGCATACATTTTCTCCAACTATAAATTAGATCATGTATTTATGACCGGAGAAAGTTTACCTGGGCCGACCGTTGCTTTCATGCTTTACACAGCCAGAATTAATCTGAAGCGACGGTTGATGAGTTACTCTCTCAGGCAGTTTGGCGAGCTGATACTGGTCAATCTTTGCAATTCTAGTTGTCCGCTTCTGAAATTGTTTAGTTCGATGGACAAATTTGGAATATTTGTGGAGAGAAGATAGCCATATTAGGATGTTTTGGAGACAGATTTGGAAATTCGGCCGATTTAGGAAGAAAATCCTACTTCTGGGAGGTTTCCCTGACAATGCTCGGCCAATTTGTATCTACGGGGAAAGATATTTTCGCTCGTAAGAGAAATTCATTTAACAAATAGCTTGGTTAAATCTTACGGTGCTCGGCATTTCCTGTTATATTACGTAGATAATCAGGCACCACAGAACATATTTGATAATCGATTTCCGAAATATGGCCATGGATAATCTGTGAACGACACTAAAAGAGGGATGCTTTGCCTAATTCAGAAATAACCACACCGGTTGGTGTTTCTTGATTTATGTTGAACAGAGGGCCCTATGAGTAAACAGCACCCCCCCCAACAAACCAGACGAAAGCAACAGAGGTTCATTATCATCTCTAGGCGATATATTTCGTAGGAGGTCAAGTGTGGAAATGCAGCCAATGGTTCAGCAAGAGTCTCCCAATGAAATTATCTTTGTGAATAGAAACAGGGCGAAGGTTATCACCCCTTCGCTAGAAACCAGTGCGCCAGAGATATTGGGCCATCTCGATCTTACAGAGCCCGGAGCCATCATATTGATAAGCGGAACCGGGGATGAAATTGACAAGAACTTACTCTCGCGTCTGCAACAACTGTTTAGTCGTGGAATTGCCCGGGCAGCAGTTAGTAAGGAAGCCGTTATCATCGATCGCGGCTTGCACGATGGAGTTGTGAAACTGATGGGGCAAGGAGTCGCCGATCGGGAGAGACAAAATCCTCTGATCGGCGTGGCTCCCAAAGGAAAAATCTCGAGTGAGCTATTTGGCGCCGCTGAAGGCAAACAAAGTAAGGAGTTAGATCCCAATCATAGCCACTTCGTGCTGGTCGACGGCGACAGTTGGAATGATACAAGCAGTTTAATGGTGGAACTTGCGGCGGCTCTGGCGGATAACAAGATTCTGCCAGTAACCGCGATCGTCACCTCTATGGATAACTCAGAAGCGACACATGGAGAGATTGATCAGCCTGATTCAGGCAGCGATTCAAGCGTTCTCGATGATGAGATAACGAACGATGAATCTGAAAATAATGCCGCCGCAGGGGAAGAGCCAGGCGAAGCGGCCGAAACATCGTTTGAAGAAGAGGTGGAAAAAGACGATCAGTCAGATAGTGTCAATTCGCCGGATTCCAATGACCAGAATCAAATGGATGAAGTGCTTGATGATACTGCCAGGTTGGCAATGAAGAAGCCTACTTTAGTCCTTCTTGCCGGCGGCAGCGTTGATGAAAAAGATCCTAGCAAAAAAGAGATTCTTTTGTCGGTCAGAAAGGGTTGGCCCATCATCATTCTGCAAGGCTCCGGTGGGTTGGCTGATGAGATACACAAACTACATCGTGAACGGTGGGAAGCTTTTAAGCAGGCCGAGATTGAAGCTCCCCACGACGGAGCCCAATCGAGCAAACCGATTCGCCCTAAACCAATAAACGATCCTGATTTGGCTGAAATCGTCGTCGATGGCAAATTGGTCTTTTTTGCGGCCGATGCTGAGCCCGAAGAATTACGCGATCTTATCTTCCGGGAATTGCCTGCTCCTTGGGCTGGCGACGTTCTCCGCTTGGCCTGGGAGAGATTTGCCCTTTATGACAAAAATGCTGGACGCCATCAAGGTGAATATAAGGACTTGACGACCCGTATATTATGGTTAGGGATTTTAACAACCCTGGTGGCCATCCTGCTAACCTGGCTCACCTTGCCGGGTGCACCATCACTGACTGATAGCTTCCTCCAGTTTTTGCGTTGGACAATTATTGCCTTGCCGATCCTTACATCAATCGCTGTTGCCGTCTTTAGTCGACGAAAAGCAGACACAAAATGGCTTTTGCTTCGAGGTAGCGCTGAATCCCTGAAGAGCAAGATTTATACCTATCGGGCACTGGCTCGCATTGAACCGAGAAGTCAATTGATGGAACTCCAGCGGGCGGTGGAAGATATGAGCAGACAGCTTATGAGCACGGAGGTAAATGAATCGGCCCTATTAAAGTATGATGGGCCGATACCACCTAAGATGTGGGGTGTAGCTGCTCTGGATGATGGCTTTAGCCCTTTGGAGCCAAGCCAGTATATTGGCATCCGAATTGGCGACCAAGTTTCCTTTTATGAGGGCCGCACAAAACAAAAAGAATATTATATGCGCTATTATCGGGGTCTTATCCTTGTTTTAGGAGGATTAGGCACCTTTCTGGCAGCCGTTAGACAGGAACTTTGGGTGCCGCTTACAACTGCTGCGGTCACCGCAATAACCGCATACCTCTTGAGCGAACAGTTCCAAGAGACGATCGTCGTCTACAATCAATCCAAGACCAACATTCTCAACATCAAACTTTGGTGGGAAGCTTTATCTCCAACCGATAAACAAAAGCCAGTAAATATTATGAAGTTGGTCCAGATCACCGAGAACACGTTGTCTCGCGAAATCCGCGGCTGGGTCCAAAATATGCAAAACGCCCTGAGCCAGTTACGCGAGGATCAGCAGCAGTCAAGTTCAAGTTAAGCGCCTAATTCTGGCGAATCTGGTCATGTTAGACGGCCACTGAACTACTTGCAATTCCACGATGAAGGCGTGGTCCAATTAAGTTTACGACAGAACCTTCAAAATTAGAGGAGACTGGATGAAGCAGCAAGTTAAATACAAGGGTGATTGGTTTTCAATATTGACAGATTCAACGCATGGTGAATACGTTCACACCGGCAATGAAGTGCTGATCGTTCCCTTAACAGAAGACAACGAGGTGATCTTAACCAGCGAACCCTCAGCTGCCTTTGAAGGACATACGCTGATCTTACCTGGAGGGGGAACAGAAGAGGGAGAACCTCATATTGTTACGGCCAATCGGGAGTTGCAGGAAGAGATAGGCTATCAAGCCTCTGAGCTGGAATTTTTAGCCGAGCTACAGCCATTCTCCAAATACTTGAGCGTACGTTCTTACGTCTTTTTTGGCCCGGAATTTGACGAGGAGTCAAATGGAGGGTGATGAGGACTACGCCATCCAAAAGGTGGTCGTTCCATTAGCCGATTTCGAGTCACTCGTGAGTAGCGGTCGACTGCATGATGCCCGGGTGATTGCCGCGCTCTATTTAACACGTCGCTATCTTGAGTCGTAATCCCCAAAACATGGTACTTAACCTGATCCGAGTTCGGACAAAGCAAGTTCGGCCATAACAATTGGCCGCTTTTTATTTAACCTATCCCTAGGTAGAATTGAGGGCATGGATCTATCATTTGCACTTGAACTAGCGATTGAATCGGCCCGCACTGCTGGTGATTTATTGCTCCAGGGTCTAACGGCTGAAAAAACTGTAAGAAAACAAAAGCTCAGAAGTCGATTTGGTAACCGAATTCGACGAAGCAGCTGAAAAACTTATTGTTGCTCTGATTCGAGAAGCCTATCCTGAACACTTACTCGTAACAGAAGAAGGCAGCCATCTCACAGAAAATCTAGCTCAAGAACCTAACAGCACTCCCTATACTTGGTATATCGACCCATTGGACGGAACAAATAATTTCGCCCATGGATACCCTGTGTTTGCTGTCTCCATTGCCCTTTACTATCTGGATCAGCCACTGATAGGAGTGGTTTATGACCCTAGCCGCGATGAATGCTTCCAAGCTGTGGCTGGGCAGGGCGCCTATTTATCTAAAAATGGCAGTAAAACAAAGCTACAAGTTAGTCAGGCTTCTCGACTCGTGGAAAGTCTCCTGGCAACTGGCTTTCCATATGACCGCCACAATGCAGAAGTCGACAATGTCTTACAACTAGCCGCATTTCTAAAAAAAGCACTGGGAATCAGGCGCGATGGCTCCGCCGCTCTCGATTTGGCATATGTGGCCTCCGGCCGTTTTGATGGATTTTGGGAACTTCGGCTCAGTAGTTGGGATGTAGCCGCCGGTGTCTGTTTGGTACAAGAGGCTGGTGGGCAGATAAGTCGTGTTGACGGTCAGCCTTGGACAATCTCCCCAACCAATTCGTTAATCGCGAGTAATGGCCAGATTCACTCTAATATGGAGGAAGTTCTTAAGGCCAATAACTAAGCAGTGATTAACAACTTCGCCCAACCGATTTCAGGATTTTTACTATGAACGAGCCTACTTCAACTGATCGGATATCTACTAGCCTTATCGGTCCATTGTATGCTCTACTTTACTGGACTATCAAAACCAATTTCCTCGGATTTGCAATTGCTGGCTGGTTAAAGAACTTATCCTTTTTTTTGGCCATAATCGCTCTGCTGTTTGGTTGGGGATTCGGCATATTCATACTCTTTGTCGGAGTTACGCTTGGCTTACGAATATTGTATTGGATAGCTAAAAGAAATGGCTACATACGATTCAAGCCAGGCGGCGATATTAAGGCTAATTTAGATGGCAAACAGATTGTCGCGGACAAAAAGGTGCAAATCGATGCAACCGGAAAGTTCAGTGTAAAAAATCTAGAAGCCTATGTGGTCCGGCAGCAAGCCGAATATTGGCGAGTTCCTATGGGTGATCATGCTGTCATGATAAAGCAGGGAACAGACCGCTACCTGTATCAGTTCATAAAGGCTGATATGGTTGAAAGTGTGTTAGCCGGCACATTATTCCATGGGAGGCAACCAGTATCTGCCTTGGAAATAACTTATCAATCTACGTGGGGACCAGAAACAGAAGATGTTAGTTTCATGTTTTATGCACCAAGCGAAAGCAGCAACGCCAAGAAGATGAGACGGAAGCTATACCTGAGTATCGATGATGATAATCTTTTGCATGCTGTTTGGTATTCACTAACAATGGATGGTCGGTAAACAAATAATGAATGAGCAAACTTTCTCCAATAACACCCCCAACAATCCTGACATTAAAGCTATAATCTTTGATTATGGCGATGTTTTAAACGCTCCGCTAGATTACGAAACCGTGACAACGCACCGAGCTGGCTTGGCCCGGCAATTAGGATGAGCTCCGGACGAATTGTGGCCATATCTTTTTGGGAGCGCTAAAGCTGAAGCATGGCTTACTGGTCAGCTTACATGGGAAGCATTCTGGAGCGCTGTGCTGGCGCCTAGAGGTATTACAGATCCGGTCGAAGTCGAAAAATTTTCCGATGTCATTTTCGATGGCACCAATCAGCTAAACCCAGAGAT
>PVMK01125397.1_pt1 | contig 34963 bp, 30 predicted proteins | sample 1853481 | NCBI WGS metagenome assembly PVMK01 (sample SAMN08533507, study PRJNA380276) | Marine sediment metagenome, whole genome shotgun sequencing project. | reverse complement strand
CAGGTGCCACCCCGTTCCTGCTGGCCGGATACCACGAAGCGCATGCCCTACCTAGATATCAACCAGGCAAGAATCCATTACGAAGAAGCGGGCTCGGGCCCGGAAACCATCGTGTTTTCCCACGGTTTGCTGATGAGCGGCGAAATGTTTCATGAGTTGGTCGCGGCCCTGAGCAACCGCTACCGCTGCATCACTTTCGATCATCGCGGACAGGGTAAAAGCGAAGTGACCAAAGGCGGCTATGATATGGATTCGCTGACTGCGGACGCTGCGGCCCTGATCCGTGAACTCGATTGTTCACCGTGTCACTTTGCCGGCCTGTCCATGGGCGGTTTTGTCGGGATGAGACTGGCCATCCGTCATCCGGAATTGTTGAAATCACTGGTACTGATGGCGACTACTGCTGACCCTGAACCTGATGAGAACAAGGGCCCATACCGGCGGCTGGCATTTGTCGGGCGCTGGCTGAGTTTCCGCCTCGTGGTCAGTCCCGTGATGAAAATCATGTTCGGAAAAACTTTTCTCGGGGACTCGACACGCTCACAAACCAGGACTCGCTGGAAAAAACACATCATGTCGCTGAACCGGGCCGGGACCAGCCGCGCGGCCCACGGAGTGATTGACCGGGAAAGCGTTTATGAACAGCTGGACCGGATCGAAACACCCACCCTGATCCTGGTCGGGGATGAGGATGTGGCCACTCCCCTGCCAAAGTCCGAACGCATGCACGGAGCAATAAAGGGTTCAAAACTGACAGTGATTCCACGCGCCGGACACTCGTCAAGCATCGAGGAACCGGCAGCCATGACCGCAGCATTGGAAGAATTCCTGGGCTTGTAGGAGGCCGCCGTGCGGCCGAATTATTTTATGCTATGGAATTCGGCCGCATGGCGGCCTCCTGCATTAGAATTTGTAAGCGAGAGATGAGGTTACGCCATAATCGCTGCTCGCACCTTCCGACGAGATCGGGTCGCTGTCGAAGTTGGCGTAGAAATCAAATTGCCAGAAAAAGTCATTCACGATTTCGAATTTGAAATCCGTGGTGAAATCCGCCCTCCACCTCCCAAAATCGGTGATGCTGGGGAAAATCATTAATTTAACCTTGAATGAACGTTCCGGCGTGGAATACTTGAAGTATTCATAAGTCAACATGCCCACCCCTTCCAGGTTGGTTTGAGGGTCACCTTCGTTTGGAATCTCATGATTGACGTCAAGGCCTGCCGCCAGGGCAAACCAGTTCTTTTGTGAGCGGATGGGAACCCAGCCATAACCCGCTCCAACCAGAGTCCTCAGATCAATACCCAGTTGATCATTGTGCTCGAGATTTCCGAAATACGTCGTGAACCTCTTGCTTTTCTTGAAAAGATTGTGGCTGGCGCTAAGGATGGCTCGCGTCGTACTGTCCACTTCTTTCTGCGTTGTAATTTCAGTGCTGAATCCTGCCCGCGTAATGCTTTGCGGCTGCCGGTAGACGGCATCGATACCCAGGTTGTATTTACCGACATCACTGCCTTTGTCCCAGTTGAAACCCAGGCTGGCGCTAAGATCAAGCCGGTCCCAGAAGCCGGCTTCGACCGGGTACATGGCGATCACATCCAGGGTATTCACACCGACCCGCCCGTCCGCGGTATCGACCATCACCATATCTTTATTTTCTGACTTTGCCAGCGGGCCATAAAACCTTTGACCATTGGTTAACTCGACCGCCTGGCCAGTGTCACTGACAATCTCCCTGATGTCATCCCATTCGATGAGCAGAGTGCCCATGTGATCGGTCTTGAACTCGAGCTTGCCACGAAACAGAGATCTGACCTCACCGGTAATTCGGTCGCCGTTGTGCAGGTAGACAACATCCGTCCTTACCGCCCAGGCAGACTGGCTGAAAAGCAGCATCAGTATGACCAAAAGCATTCGTGGGAATGTACTGAACATGAGAAGCCTCTTCTATTCAAACTTCGAAATCGGGATCATTCTATACTGTGCTCAGGACAGGAGACACAGACATATGAAAAACCGGATTGGCCAGGCTCTGCTGATTCTGATCCTCGCCGGCTGTGATGCCGGAATTGAACTACAAGCAGAAACCGGGACAGGACCCGTATTTGAAAAAATCGCCATTCTGGACAATCGTAAACTGAACGAGGTCAGTGGAATCCAGGCCGGAACGGGCGGCGTATTTTATGTGCACAATGACGAAGGCAAACCGCTGCTCCACGTGATAGACCAGGAAGGCCGCTATCAAGGCGCAATCCTCATCCGCGATGCGAAGAACCGTGACTGGGAGGACATCACCATTATTCCCAGGGAGAGCGGGCGAATAGTCGTGCTGGGCGATATTGGCGACAATAACTCCAAACACAAAACTATCCGGCTGTATTTTGTTGCCGAACCCGTGCGAGGCAACGACGGGCTCTACCCGGCGGAAATTGATCTGCTGCACAAACTGAAGGCCCGCTACCCCGACGGCCCACGGGATGCTGAATCCATGGCCTATGATCCCGCCAGCCAAATGATCCTGTTCCTGACCAAGCGCAACAAGATTCCGCGCATTTACGGCCTGCCTGTCGAGACGGCGCTGTCTCAGGAGAAAGCAGAACTGGAGTTCCTGGGTGAGATTCCCACCTTCACGCCGCCCACGGCTACCGAGCTGCTGAGCAGCGGGAAAAGAGCCTTTTGGCTTTCTCAGCCGACCGGCCTCGATATTTCACCAGATGGAAAACAGGCTGCCGTAATCACCTACCGCAGCCTGTATTTGTTTGCACGTGAAGATGGAGAGACCTGGGCCGAGGCATTTCAAAAAAAACCGGTCGAGATCAATGGGCCGCCCGGGCTGTATGATGAAGCGGTTACATTCGGTCATGACGGGGTTTCCGTGTATGTAAGCACGGAGCGGTTGCCGACACCCATCTACAAATTGAACTGGCCAGAGGGGTTGTAGGAGCGCACATTGCTGTGGGAGCGTGCTTGTGGGAGCGCGCCATGCGGGCGATTGTAGGAGGCCGCCATGCGGCCGAAAACAGGACATTCGGCCGCATGGCGGCCTCCTACAGGTCAATATTGTGTTTTGTCATTAACTGCCTGAACTGTTCCTCATCGACTACTTCGATGCCCAGTGACTCGGCCTTTCTAAGCTTGGAACCGGCGGCCTCGCCGGCCACTACGACGGACGTCCTGGCTGATACGCTGCCCGCCACCTTCGCACCCAGCGATTCCAGCAGGTTCTTCGCCTTGGCCCTGGGCATACCCAGGGCTCCGGTCAGCACCCAGGTCTGGCCCAAAAGGGGTTGCTCACTTTCATTGACCTCCACAGGTTTCCAGCGCAGGCCGGCCTGTTCCAGCGCCGCGATGATTTCATTGTTATGCGCCTCCTGGAAAAAAGCGTGGACATGCCCGGCCACGATCGGCCCTACATCGGGGACTTCGATTAATTCCTCCTCGCTGGCCGCGGCAATTTTATCCATCGTTCCAAAATGCATCGCCAGGGAGTGGGCGGTGACCTCTCCGACTTCCCGGATACCCAGGGCGTACAGCAGGCGACCCAGTTCCGGCATTTTGCTGCGTTCCAGTTCGGCCAGGAGATTATCCGCTGATTTCTCGCCCATGCGTTCCAGGGCGATCAATTGTTCCCGGCTGAGGCTGTATAAATCCGCGATAGAACCAACCAGGCCGGATTCCACCAACTGGTCTACCAGTTTCTCGCCCATGCCCTCAATGTCCAGCGCCCGCCGGGAAGCGTAATGCATGATGCTCTGCTTCCTTTGCGCCGGGCAAAATAAACCCCCGCTACAACGGAACACGGCTTCACCTTCAACGCGCTCAACCGATGACCCGCACTCAGGACAAGTCTCCGGCATCACGAACTCGACGGGATCGCCTTGCCTTCTTTCGACCACCACGCGTGCGACTTCGGGGATCACGTCTCCGGCCCTCCGCACCACTACCCAGTCACCCGCACGTATGTCTTTGCGACGAATTTCATCGAGGTTATGCAGAGTTGCGTTGGTCACCGTCACGCCGCCGACGAATACAGGTTCCAGCCGGGCTACCGGGGTCAATGCACCGGTACGGCCCACCTGGATGTCGATATCCAGCAAGCGCGTTATCTCTTCCTGCGCCGGGAACTTCTGGGCGATCGCCCAGCGCGGCGCGCGGCTGACAAAACCCAAAATTTCCTGTTCCTCCTTCAGGTCGACCTTGTACACGACTCCGTCGATATCGTAAGGCAGGCTGGCACGCTTTTCGGCCATGGCCCGGTAGTAAGCGACGCAGCCATCCGCATCCTGCACCCGTTGTATTTCGGGATTGACCGGGAAACCCCACTCCTTCAACTTTTGCATGGCCTCGTAGTGGCTGCCGGGTATGCCTGTGTCGGCAACCGCTGCATAGGCGTAAAACGCCAGCGGTCTTTTGGCGGTCAGGCGGGGATCCAGTTGGCGCAGACTCCCGGCGGCGGCATTGCGGGGATTGACCAGTTCTTTGAGTCCTTGCTCCACAGCCCGCTGGTTATAAGCCCTGAACCCGGCCAGCGGCATGTAGATTTCACCACGCACTTCCAGCCTGGTGGGCCAGGTCCCTGAACCGCCCCGAGCCATGAGTTGCAAGGGAATGGCGCTGATCGTGCGCACATTGGAAGTGACGTCTTCCCCGGTAGCGCCATCGCCACGGGTGGCGGCCTGTTGCAATCTGCCTGATTCGTAACGCAGGGATATTGCCACACCGTCGAGCTTGGGCTCGGCGGCATAGTTGACATGAGCGGTTTCCAGGCCCTTGATCACGCGTTCGTGAAACTGGCGAATTTCTTCCTCGGAAAACGCATTTGCCAGCGACAACATCGGCGTCGCATGTCGCAGCTCATCGAAGCCCTCCAGGGGCTGGCCTCCGACACGCTGGGTCGGTGACTCCTGCGTCACCAGTTCAGGAAAGTCTGCTTCCAGGGATTCCAGCTCCCGCATCAGGCGATCGTATTCGGCGTCCGGGATCGAAGGCGCATCCAGAACGTAGTAGCGGTAATCGTGCTGTGCGATCTCAGCCCGCAGTTGATCGATGCGGCTGCCTGCTTCGGTCCGGTTCATGCTTGCGGAGCCGTTCGGTGAATTTGCCAGCCGGGTTCATCGCGAGCTTCCGGCCTTGCTCCTGTCGTATTCCCGCATTTCCTCCCGGATCTGCGCTTCTTTTTGACGCGTGAACCGGTTGTGCTCTTCATCCAGTAGATCTGCGTGTAGAATCTCGCCAATTCGCCGTGCGGTGGCATACATGGAATCCCAGGCATCCAGCGCGTAAGCAGGCCCGGGCAAAGTCATGAACAGGACCACACCACTGGTCTCGAAGGTATTCCATGCATCGCGGTCAAAATGGCCTGGCTTGGCGGCGTTCGCCATACTGAACACAGCTTTCTCGGCACCCTCGGGAATACGGTGAAAGACATTCATTTCACCGAACTCCATACCGGTTTTTAGAGCAGCCTGCAGCAACTCGGCTCCGTTGATAATGTGATTGTCGCTGGCCAACAGGAACAGAGATTTGATCTTTTCAGGCGGCGGTTCGGTTGGCTTTTCCGGCCTCGCGGGCGTCTCTTTCGCGGCCGGCTCCAGACCCCCGATGGGGAGCTCTCCCTGGCCCGGTTCGCCCTCGCTTACCTGGTACTCCGGCTCTGGCATGCTCTCCAACGTCGGCTCCTGGCGCTCAGTCTGGTGGCTTTCTTTTCGCCGCGAGGCGCGGAGTTTACGCTTTTTCTCCGGGTTGCCAAATAAGAAAATCGAGGCCAGGACCAGTACGCCAATGGCGATAATAATCCAGCGAAGTGTTGAAGTTTCCAAGGCTTACCTCTTTTTTCCAATCACAATATCTCTAGCCCGCATATTGCACGAAGTATCCGGAATTTGCAGCTAGCTTGCAGCCAATTTCGCTGCTTCAGCGATGTCTACCTGCACCAGCCGCGATACACCCGGCTCGCGCATGGTGACGCCGCTCATCTGGTGCGCCATTTCCATCGTAATCTTGTTATGCGTAACAAATACGAACTGAACTGTTTCCGACATTTCCTCCACCAGGCTGCAAAATCGCGCCACGTTGGAATCATCCAGCGGTGCATCAACCTCGTCAAGCAAACAAAAAGGAGCCGGATTGAGTCGGAATATGGAAAATACAAATGACACTGCGGTCAGAGCTTTTTCACCGCCTGAGAGCAGGTTCAGACTACTGATCCGCTTGCCGGGGGGCTGGGCCATGATGGTCACTCCGGTGGTGAGTAAATCCTCACCGGTCAACTCCAGGTAAGCGTGCCCGCCACCAAACAGGCGGGGAAACAATTCCTGGACACCCTTGTTGACGCGCTCGAAAGTTTCCTTGAACCGTGTGCGTGTCTTGCGGTCGATTTTGGCAATAGCGTTCTCGAGCGTGCTCAGGGCGTCGCAAAGATCATCATTCTGTACATCCAGGTACTCTTTTCGCTTTTGTTCCTCATCAAATTCCTGGATGGCGGCCAGATTGACGGGCTCCAGCCGGGTGATTCGCATTTGAAGATTTTCAAGCTCGGCATCCCAGGCCTCGGGATCCGCGTTTTCAGGCAATGATTCCACCAGTTCATTTACGTCAGCGCCCAGTTGCTCTACCTGGCGCTGGATACCGCGTGCGTTGAGCTCGATTTCCTGCTGTTGCAGGCGGGCCCGTTCCAGGTCCTGACGGATTTCATCGGATTGCTGGATCGCTCTTTGCCGCTCGCCGTCCTTTTCCCGATAGTCATTTTCGAGCTGCTGGACTTGTTGCCTGGCCTGCCCCAGACGGCCCTCAGTCTCTACACGCCGTTGCAGCAGCGATTCCATTTCAGTCGTGTGCATTTTTTCAGGCTGCTCGGCCCGCGCGATCTGTTCGCTGAGATTCAGATAGCGCTGCTGTGAGAGGCTGAGTTGGGTATCCATGCGTTGCAGCGACTGGCGCAGCGAATCCAGGCTGGCGCGGCGGGCTTCCGCTCTGAGTGCCAGGCTGTGTCGCTGGTCACGGACCTCACCAAGTTGGCCACGGGCCGTATCCCGGTCCGCCATCAGCTTACTTCTCCGGGCATCCAGGTTTTCGCGCTCGTCTTTCAGGCCAGCCATTTCGTTGACCCGCTTTTCCAGGTTGTTGCGCGCTGCGCTAACCAGGGATTCGTCTTCCTTGATCTGTTTCTTCAACTGGGCTATTTCACTGCTGATGTTTTGCTGCCTGTCATCCATCAGAGCAATGCTGGACTGGCGGCTCTCCAGTTGCCCGTCCACCTCATTGCGTTTCCGATGCAGGGCGTTGAACTCAGCCTGAATTTCGCCAATCCTGGCTTCGGCAAGTTCCAGACTGTCACGCAATTTCCCGGTTTGCGCAAAACATTTCTCAGCCTTCGCAGACAGCTCGGATATCTCTTTTTGCAAGCGCGTGATGGCCTTCTCGCGCGCCAGCATACTGTCCTGCTCCGCCTGCCCCCGGGCCACCCTCACCCAGCCCCTGCCTATCCATTCACCTGCACGAGTGATGAACGAGTCTGACTCATCCAGTTTGTCTCGCGCGGACCAGGCCTGCTCCAGTGAATCTGCCACCCGGACCCGGTTCAGCCACGAAATGACCGTGTCCGGCGCCTCCACCAGGGCGGCAAGACTGCCCTTGGCCGGCTTGACCTTGCCCCGCTGATTCTCCAGCAGGTCGAGGGACACGCCAGCCAGTTCACCCAGCGCTCCGCCGTGGTCTCCACCTGGCTCGGTCACGATCGACTGCAGCCAGTGCCCGAGCACTGCCTCAACAGCCGCCTCCCAGCCCTCCTCCACGCTAATGGACTTGGCCAGCCTGGGCGCCTTTGACAACCCCTGCTCCTGCAGCCAGGCATCTCCGCTACTGTCTTCCAGGGCCGCCTGTTGCAGAGCCTGCAGAGATTCCAGGCGCCCTTCGCAGGTGTGGAGCCTTCTTTGGATTTCGCGGGTTTTCTCTTCACTTGCCTGAAATGCGGACTGTATGCCTGCCAGGCCGGATCGCGATTCATCCAATGCATTTTGTTTTTTCCGTTCTTTGCCGACCAGCCCTTTCGACTGGTCAGATAAATCTTCCGCAGCCAGCTGTATTCCTGAAGCGTCCATGGACTCGGTTTCCTTGCCCAGTGCATCAAGGCGCCGTCCCGCCTGCAGGAGCCGCTGATCGAGCACCTCGATGTCAGCGCGGGATCGGTCTGCTTCGCGATTGCGTTCCGTGCTTTGCCGGTGATGATCCTCGAATTGCTTTTGCCATGACTGAACGGCAAGCTCAGCTTGCGCCATCAACTCCTCGGCCTTGTTTTCGGCTGTGACCGCCTCCGCCAGCGCCGGCTCGACCTCGGCCAGCGCCCTGGTCAGTTCCTCCACCTGCGCTTTGTCCAGCACCATGTGCTTTTCCAGGTCTTTCAGGGCGGCTTCGGTTTCCTCGAATTCCTGTTTTTGTCTTTTTTGCAGTTCCCGGGCATGCTCAATGGATTGTTCAAGCCGCGCGATCTCGCTGCCGACGCTGTACAGTTCGCCCTGCACTTTGCTGAACGCCTCACTCGACTGGCCCTGCTCCTGATGAAGTTTTTCCAGTGCCGCCTCGGCCGATCTCTGACCGGCAATGCTCTGCTGCAGTCCGGTCTCGCGCCTGGCCAGGTCCTGGGTTCCGAGAGCGACCTTTTCCATCAACTTTTGCCAATGCAGCGTCATCAGCCTCGATTCGAGTTCGCGCCGTTCCTGCTTCAGCTTACGGTAGCGGTTGGCAGCGTTCGCCTGACGCTTCAGCCGGGCCAGGTGCTTGCCCACTTCTTCACGCAAATCGGACAGGCGCGCCAGGTTATCCCGGGTATGATGAATTCGCCGTTCGGTCTCGCGACGCCTTTCCTTGTATTTTGAAATGCCGGCTGCTTCTTCCAGGTGCCCCCTGATTTCCTCGGGTTTCGCATCCACCACCTCAGTGATCATGCCCTGTTCGATGATGGAATAGCTGCGGGAACCCAAGCCGGTACCCAACAGCAAGTCACGCACATCCTTGCGGCGGCAACGGGTGTTGTTCAGGAAGTAAATCGAGACGCCGTCACGTGAGATCTGCCGCTTGAGTGAAATCTCGTTATAACCCGCAAACTGGCCACCCACGCGGCCGTCGGCATTGTCGAACAAGAGCTCAACTGTGGCCGTTCCCACCGGTTTGCGCCCGGAAGAACCCGAGAAGATTACATCGGCCATCGATTCGCCGCGCAGCACTTTCGCTGAGCCTTCGCCCATCACCCAGCGCACGGCATCGATGATGTTCGATTTGCCACAACCGTTGGGCCCGACGACTCCGGTCAGGTTGGTGGGTGCAAGGAAGGTGGTGGGGTCGACAAATGACTTGAAGCCCGCCATCTTGATAGAGGTCAGTCTCATTTGTGATGAGCCCGCATATGCGGGCTGTCGCCCTTCTGGACTGCCGCACACGGCGACATTGAAGTTTTATTCATGAAGTGGCTAAACTATCTGGCTGATTGATGTAATTATTAGAGTCATTTAACACGTATAATCCGGAGCTTCAATGAGCACCCTGCCGAACAAAGAACTGGAAGTCTTTCCGAATCCCAAACCGTCGCGGGATTATACCATCCACATCGAGTCTCCAGAATTTACTTGCCTGTGCCCGAAGACCGGCCAGCCGGACTTTGCAACGCTGAAACTGGAGTATATTCCGGACCAGTTCTGCGTTGAACTGAAATCATGGAAAATCTACCTCTGGAGTTTCCGTAACGAGGGCGGTTTCCACGAAGACCTCACCAACCGGATTCTCGACGATCTGGTCGCAGCACTCAAGCCCCGCTACATGCGCCTGACCGCCGACTTCAATGTCCGCGGCGGAATTTACACTACTATCACCGCTGAACACCGGAGTCCCGACTGGAATGGCGAAGACTGACAGGGGAGTTGTTTAACGCAAATTTGAGCAAATTACGCAAATTACGCAAATTAAGATCAAAAGATGAAATTATTGCTGGCGCGTCATGTACAGAAATGTAGTGCCACAGCCTGGGCCAAAAGTTGAAGGGTAGTTAGTTTGGTTCAATGTCGGTTTTTATTTGGCTCAACCAGTTTTGATACTGCTCCGCCTGTTCGAATGAGGTCAGAGCACGTTTTCTGGCAAGGCGTGCCAAATTAAGGCTCAGAACCTCAGCTGGCAGGGCCCACCACAAAAATGCTCTTAAAAATTTGCGTAATTGGCGTAATTTGCTCAAATTTGCGTTATCCAACTCCCCTCCACCAATGCTCAGAACTCATCCGGCGTCCAGGCGTCGATGGCCAGGGCGTGGATGTCGGTTTGCATCAGGTCGCCCATGGCCTGGTAGATGATGCGGTGGCGCTGGATCGGGGTTTTGCCGTGGAATTGATCCGAGACCACCAGGACGCGGAAATGTCCGCGGCCGTCTTTGGCGCCTTCGTGGCCTATGTGCAGGTGTCCCTCGTCCTCTACCTGCAGGGTTTCGGGCGACAGCGCGGCTTCCAGGCGCGTGCGGATTTCCACCAGGCGCTGTTCGCTGTTCATTTTGGCATCACCCGGTTGAAGGGGCTGACTTCTACGGATTCATAAGCGCCGGATTCGATATAGGGATCTGAATCGGCCCAGGCCTGTGCCTCCTCAAGCGAATCGAACTGTGCGACCACCAGTGAACCCTGAAAACCGGCCGGGCCGGGCTCTGTGGTGTCCAGGGCTGGCCGTGGCCCGGCCAGCAGCAGCCGGCCTTGATCCAGCAGGGCCTCGAGGCGGGCTATGTGGGCTGGCCTGGCTGCCAACCGGGCCGGGAGGCTGTTTTCACGATCTCGGGAGTAAATTACGTACCACATGATGCGCCTGTTCTTGTCTCGAAGGCTGGAAGCTTACGTGCAGTTGCGAAGGCAGTAAAGTAATCCCCGCCGGCGCCATTGCAAGCTGCTGCAAAACCTTGTTTTACCCAGCCCTGGACTGCTTTAGAATGTGCCTCTTCAGGGAACGTGGCTAGGGCCTGTTAACACTTGCCAGGTCGCCGCGACGGGAACCCATTTTGTTCAATGCAAGGAACGACAAACGTAATGTATTGTATATACTTTAGTGAGGAGAGACGCCGCAGTGGGCAAAATGGGACCCGTCCCTCCGGGTTGCTGTCCCAAATGCCCCCATGCTGCGTTGCTCGTCACTCATTTGGAGTAACCAAACCACACTCCTCGCGTCTTGCCTGGAACCATTTGGGCCTGCAACGCGGCGATCTGGCAAGTGTTAACAGGCCCTAATCATCAATGAGTGAAAGAATCGAGATCAGGCTCCAGGGGCCCAAGCCCAGGCTGATCAACAATATTGTAGCTGTGCTGGTCCGTGGTGGCCTCATCGCCTACCCTACGGATTCGGGTTACGCCCTGGGCTGGCGATCGGACAATCGAAAAGCCCGCGATCGCGTCATTCGCCTGAGGCAACTCAGCCGAAGCGGTCACTTTACTTACTGCTGCAGAACGCTTGCCGATGTGAGCCAGTACGCCCGGCTCGACAACTGGGCTCACCGCCTGATCCGTCAGCTCACGCCAGGGCCCTATACATTTATCCTTCCGGCAAGCAGCCGTGTTCCCAGGAGCACTCGGGGCAAGCAGCCAAAAACCATCGGCATCCGGATCCCTGATCATTCCATCGTTCAGGCGATTCTTGAGACCATCGATGAACCCATCCTCAGTTCCTCCCTGATACTGCCCGGGATGGAAGACGAAATTATGGACACCGAAGACCTGTATGACGCCATTCATGGGCAGGTGGACCTTTTCATAGACGCCGGATATTGCCCCCTGGAGCCGACCACATTGCTCGACATGACCGCGGACCATCCACAGGTCCTGCGTATAGGCCAAGGCGTGATAAACTTCTAGCCCTCATGCAAACCTCAATTTGAGTTCGATTTGGAACCAGTCAACGATCAGTCCGGCGCAGCTGAAAACGGTAACGTTCAGCAGGCGGAAATGCCCTTTGCGATCGTGCAGGGTCAGCCCTTCACGCAATTGCCGAAGGACCTGTATATTCCGCCGGATGCGCTCGAGGTTTTTCTGGAGGCCTTTGAAGGCCCACTGGATCTGCTGCTGTACCTGATCCGCAGGCAAAATCTGAATATCCTGGATATTCCGATCGCGGAAATCACCCAACAGTACATGTCGTACATCGACATGCTGGACGAAATGCAGTTCGAACTGGCTGCGGAATACCTGGTCATGGCCGCCATCCTGGCCGAAATCAAGTCACGGATGTTGCTGCCCAGGCCGAAAAGTGACGACGAGGACGAGGATGATCCGAGGGCTGAACTGGTTCGCCGCCTGCAGGAATATGAACGCTTCAAGCAGGCAGCGGAGGACCTCGACGGGATGCCCCGGGAAGGCCGGGAATTCGTTCTCGCTGAAGCTTTCGTTGAAGAGCGGCAGGTCATCCTGGTACCGCCCGAGGTCGACCTGCACGATATGCTCGCAGCGTTGCGCGATGTGTTAAGTCGTGCTGACCTGTTCAGTCATCATCATGTCCAGATGGAGCCCTTGTCGGTCAGGGAAAGGATGACGCTTATCATCGATCTATTGCGCGCAAGCCCGTACATGGAATTCCCTCAGTTTTTCAAGGTAGAGGAAGGCCGGATGGGTGTTGTAGTTACCTTCCTGGCCCTGATGGAACTGACCCGTGAACGCCTGGTCGACATCGTTCAGAATGAGCCCATGGGAAGAATTTATATCAAGAGCCCGGAAATGACCGGCGAAATACCAGAATAATCAGGACCGGACCCGGAGTACAGATCATGTCCACTATTGGTGACACACAGCAGGCATCACTGAAAAACATACTGGAGGCCCTGCTGCTGGCTTCCGGCGAACCCCTGACCGTGGCAACCATGGCTTCGGTTTTCAGTGATGAAGAACGCCCAACTGTGGGCGAGATCGGCAAAGCCCTGGAGGAACTTGCGGGTGATTACACTGAGCGCGGCCTGGAGTTGAAAGAAGTCGCCAGCGGTTTCCGGCTGCAGGTCAGGCAGGAGGTACACCACTGGGTGTCACGGCTGTGGGAAGATCGTCCGCGGCGCTATTCGAGAGCGTTACTGGAAACAATGGCGCTCATTGCCTACCGCCAGCCGATTACCCGCGGTGACATCGAAGAAGTCCGCGGGGTATCCGTGCGCTCCAATATCATCCGTACACTGCAGGAACGCGAATGGATTCGTGTCGTTGGACACCGCGACGTACCCGGCAAGCCAGCGTTATTTGGCACTACCAAGGTGTTTCTCGACTATTTCAACATCAAGAGCCTGGATGACCTGCCCTCGCTGGCTGAAATCAGGGACATGGACAGCTTCGAGCCGGAACTCGACCTGGAGCCGGTGAGAGAAGCGGAACCGGCTGTCGAAGAGACAACGCAAACAGAGTTGTAGAAGCGCGTTGCCCGCCCCAACAAAATCCTACCCACGCATGAGAAGAAAAGAGAATCAACAACCCGAATCAGCGCCACCCGAGCGCCTGCAGAAAGTCATGGCCTCAGCCGGCCTGGGTTCCCGGCGGGCATTGGAGAAGCGTATTAAAAATGGGGATGTGCTGTTCAATGGCGAAAAAGCCGGCGTGGGACAGAATGTTGCAACAGGTGACGCCATTACTTTTGAACAACAGCAGTGGCGCGTGGTCAGCAAGCCGGTGCAACACCGCTGCCTGATTTATAACAAGCCCGAAGGTGAGGTCACCTCACGCTCGGATCCGAATGGCCGCCCTACCGTATTCGACCACCTGCCGACTGTCAGAAATGCCCGCTGGGTAGCGATAGGCCGCCTGGACATCAATACAACCGGACTGTTGCTGCTCACCACCGATGGGGAATTCGCCCATGCGATGATGCACCCGTCTTCCAACGTCGACCGGGAATACGCCTGCCGAATTCGTGGGCAGGTCAGCGCGGATCAATTGCAAAACCTGCGCCGCGGCGTTGAGCTGGATGATGGTCCGGCCCGCTTCAGCGACATCCAGGAAGCAGGTGGCAGTGGAGAAAATCACTGGTTCCACGTTACCATCATGGAAGGACGCAAGCGCGAAGTGCGCCGTTTGTGGGAATCCCAGGGACTCCTGGTCAGCCGCCTGAAGCGCGTGCGCTACGGGGCGGCCTTTCTTCCCAAGCGCCTGAAAATGGGCAAATGGTCGGAAATCTCTGCAAGGGACCTGCAAATCCTGCGCGAAGATATCGGTTTGCCGTCCGAAGGAAAGAGCCTGTCCCTGCAATTCGTCAAAGGGCCCGGGAGCCGCTCTGCCAGGAGCGCGGGTAAGAGCACCGCTAGAAGCACTGGCAAAAGCGCTGGTAAAAGCACCGGCAAGTTCAAAGAAAAGAGAGCAGGAAGAAAATGAACCTTGACTGGCTACAGGGCCAATGCCGTGCATACCTCTCGAAAATTGCTCCGGCAGACGCCGCCCATGACATCAATCATGTAAGGCGTGTTGTAAAGAATGTTGTCTATCTTACTGATATTGAAAGAGCTAATTCTCTGATAACATTGCCATCTGCCTGGCTGCACGACTGCGTGGCGGTTGCCAAAGACAGTCCATTGCGATCACAGGGATCCAGGCTGGCGGCCGAGGCGGCCACGGAATTTCTTGCCGGAATTTCTTACCAGGACGAACTCCTGCCTGAAGTGTTTCACGCCATCGAGGCTCACAGCTTCAGCGCCGGGATTCCCACCCGCAGCCGGGAGGCCGCCATCGTGCAGGACGCCGACCGCCTGGATTCTCTGGGTGCAATCGGAATCGCCCGATGCCTGCTTGTGGGCGGCAAACTCAACCTCCAGCTTATTAGCCAGGATGATCCGTTCTGCGACCAGCGTGAACCGGATGACTCACAATTCACTATCGACCATTTCTACGCCAAGCTGTTCAAGCTTCCGCAGACCATGCAGACCGAAGCGGGCAGGAAAGAAGCACAGCGGCGAGCAAAATTAATGCAAAAATATCTGGACGATCTGCGCCAGGAAATGGCGTAGGAGGCCGCCATGCGGCCGAACAGAGAGGAACCGGTATCGGTTCCTCTCTGGTTCCAGAGCATCCAATTCCAGAACACCCAATTCGGCCGCATGGCGGCCTCCTACAAATCATTCTTACCGGGGTGGTAGATGGCGCCTTCCTTTCTTGCATAGCGGGTCAGCACGGCTGCGGCTTCCTCTCTCAATATATCGCGCTGTGTCTGAATGCCGCGATTTTCCAGGGTTTGAACCCAGTTTCCGGGCTTGTCACCTTCGTCAAACCCGGCTGTCTCGGCGTCTTCTTTACGCGCACCCCAGACCAGGCTGGTGACGCCTGACCAGGGCACTGCGCCGAAACACATGGCACAGGGTTCGCAGGAAGTGACCAGCTGAACATCAACTTTCGCGCCGAGATTCCAGTTGCTGATGGCGCTCTGGGCCAGGCTGAGCGCAACTATTTCAGCATGCGCAATGGATAATTCCAGCGTAGTCACCAGGTTGACGCCGACGCCAAGCAGGTGGTTGCTCTGGTCTTCAACGACAATGGCGCCGAATGGCCCACCGGTACCGTGGCGGACATTCTCAGCCGATAGCTCCACTGCCAGCCGCATCCGCTGTTCCACCGTTTCCAGCGGATCAGGCCATTCCTCCACCAATGAATCCAGCCACTCGGGGAGCATGACCTGGCAATGCATGTGCAGACTCATAAGCTGTTCGCTTTTTGGGAGCCCTCGAAGGCATGAACTGGCCATACTCGTGCGGGGCTAATCGGCCGCATGGCGGCCTCCTGCAATAGTTCTTTGGCGCACCATCTCGAACAGGCAAACTCCCGTTGCTACGGAAACATTCAGGCTGCTGACCAAGCCGTGCATCGGGATTTGCACCTGGAAATCACACAGCTCTGAGGTCAGGCGCCGCATGCCCTTGCCCTCGCTGCCTATCACCAGGGCCATTGGCCCCGTCAGGTCCGCTTCGTACAGCATCTGATCCGCCCGCTCGCTGGTACCCAGCAACCATACACCTTTCTCTTTCAGCTGGCGCAGAACGCGCGCGAGGTTCGTTGCAAAAAGCAGGGGCAGGACTTCAGCGGCACCGCTGGCCGAGCGGCGGGAGACAGGAGTCAAACCAACTGATCGGTCTTTGGGCAGGATTACCAGATGAACGCCTGCCGCCTCGGCCGTACGCAGGCAGGCGCCCAGGTTGTGCGGATCCTGCACACCATCGAGCACCAGCACCAGCGGCGGCCCGTCAATGGCATCCAGCAGCCTTCCCAGGTCTTTCTCAGCCCAGGTATTGTCGCCGGCGAATTCCGCGATGATGTCCTGATGCCTGTGGCCGTCGCTCCTGCGCTCGAGCAAGGCGCGCGGTTGTGTGACAACCTGGATACCTGCTTCGCATGCTTTTTGCACCAGCTTTTTAACGCGGGGATTGTGGCATTCCTCAGCGACTACAATGACATTGACCTGACCCGGTGAATTCGACAGCGCCGAATCCACTGAATGAATTCCAATCAGAAGGTTTGCCTGGCTTTCAGCCATCAATTCACCAATTCAAAATCAATCTTCCGTTCGTCAACGTTGACCGCCATGATGCGCACCCGGATTTTTTGCGCCAGTTGAAACACTTTCCCGCTTCGGTCACCGGTCAGGCGGTGTACAACAGGATCAAAATGATAATAGTCATTAGGCAGGGATGTAATATGCACCAGGCCACTGACCCGGTTCTTTTCCAGTTCCACGAACAGACCGAAGGAGGTCACTCCGGTCACCTGCCCGCTAAACTCGTCACCAATGTGTTGCTCCATGAAATAGGCCTTCAGGCGCTCAATGACATCCCACTCCGCCTCCGCGGCCCGGCGTGAGCGATGAGAACACAATTCGCTGAGTTTTTGCATCGCCTCTAGCGAGTATGCATGACCGCGGGCACTGCGATGGCGCAATACGTGATGAATAGCACGATGTACCAACAGGTCCGCATAGCGGCGGATCGGCGAAGTAAAATGGGCATAGGCATGCAGCGCCAGGCCAAAATGCCCGCTGTTGTTTGCCTGGTAAGTCGCCAGGCTCTGCGCTCGCAGCAAAACAGCCATGATCAGCGGCTGGTCATCTCTGCCTTTCACCTGTTGCACGATGCTTTCGAAATCACGGGGTTCCGGCCTGACTTTCCACGGCACCCGGATCCCCAGCCCCCGCAGAAACTGCTCCAGGGACTCCAGCTTGATCGCCGGCGGTGGTTCGTGTGCACGGAAAGGCGCGGGAATGTTATTGCGCAGGAGAAAATTGGCGGCTTCCACGTTGGCCGTGACCATACACTCCTCGATCAGCATGTGTGCGTCGTTGCGCTCCTGCGGCAGTATGTCCGCCACGGCGCCGCGCTCATCGAACTGAAATTTCACTTCGGTGCTGTCAAAATCAATCGCCCCGCGCCGGGTTCGGGCCCTGCGCAAGATCTGGTACAAGCTGTAGAGATCTTTCAGTGAAGCGGAAATTTCCGGCTTAGCGGGGCGAATGTCCTGCCGGCCACTGATCAGCCAGTCCCAAACCTGCTGATAGGTCAGTCGCGCCTGCGAGCGGATCACTGCCGAGTCAAATCGCGAACGGGTCACCGTACCCTTCTCATTGATCGACATATCGCACACAAGGACCAGCCGGTTCACCTCCGGATTTAACGAGCACAAACCATTGGAAAGCGCTTCCGGCAGCATCGGAATCACCCGCCCTGGAAAATATACGGAGGTTGCCCGATGCTGCGCTTCCTCATCCAGTGCACTACCTGACTTCACATAGCTGGATACATCAGCGATGGCGACCACCAGCCGCCATCCGTTTTTTTTACGCTGGGCAAATACTGCATCATCAAAATCACGGGCGTCGGCGCCATCAATTGTGACCAGGGCTAACTCGCGCAGATCGCGCCGGCCCGCAGTCATCTCTTCAGCGATTGAGTCGCCAAATTCAAGCGCCTGTTCTTCAACGGCGTCGGGCCACTCATGCGGAAGGTCAAAATTCCGGATAGCGATCTCGGTTGCCATTCCTGGCGCGCCACTTTCGCCCAGGATCTCGATGATCCGCCCGACTGGCGGTTGCCGCGCTGCCGGCTGTTGCACAATCTCGGCTACCACCACCTGGCCCGGACGGGCCCCGGCAGTGTCCTGCAGTGGAACCAGCACATCCTGGTTGATCCTCGGATCGTCGGGAACAACCAGCGCGATTCCGCTTTCCTCTACGAAACGGCCGACGATTCGCTCATGCGCCCGTTCCAGAATTTCAGTCACAGCGCCTTCGCGCCGGCCCCTGGCATCCACACCGACCACACTGGCAAGGACCCGATCTCCGTGCAGCACGCTGCGCATCTGGCGCGGTGACAGGTACAGGTCAGACTCGCCGTCATCAGGCATAACGAAGCCGTAACCGTCTTTGTGAGCGCTGATACGGCCCGCGACCAGGTCCATTTTTGCCGGCAGGCCATAGGCATTGCGGCGATTCTTTACCAATTGTCCATCGCGGATCATGGCAATCAGCCGGCGCCGCAGGATCTCGCGGCTATCGGGGGACTCCACAGCCAGGCGCTCGACTATGTCGCGCCGTTGCAGAGGCTTCCCATGGTCTTCCAGCAGGCTGATGATGGCCTTCCGGTCCGGCGCATCGGCCCGTATCCGGCGGGAACCGGGTTTGTCTTTTTCTTCTGTTCGTTCTTTTTTCATTGCGGGTATTGATCATTTGAATTCATCGCTACATTGTAACGTTTCTCAGGCGCTGCAATGCCTTTTAAATCAAGGTATTCAGGGGGCAGGAACAGCCCAGTTTTCTATTGACAGGACATCCCTTAGTCACTAAAGTACGCACCGGTTCAAAGGTTCCCCCTTACCGGCGAACCACCCCAGGCAGAGGTTCCCCCTTATCTCTGCCTTTTGCCCAGGTGGCGGAATTGGTAGACGCGCTGGCTTCAGGTGCCAGTGAGCAATTAGCTCGTGGAGGTTCAAGTCCTCTCCTGGGCACCAGGTTTTACAATAAAAGCAACGAGCAAGAATCAAGAAATGAAAGGCCCCGGATTCCGGGGCTTTTTTTTGCCCCCCTTGAGCCGTGTCAAACAAACAGCGCATAGATAAAATAATTGCTTGATCATACGCGGCCACACAAGGAAAATTACAGCTGCAATCACAGAGACGTCAAATCATGTTCGAGCATCTCAAAGCAGTTCCTCCTGACCCGATACTGGGCATCCTTTCAGCCTACGCCGCGGATCCCAATCCGAAAAAAATCGATCTTGGAATTGGCGTCTACAAGAATGAGGCGGGCGCCACCCCGATGCTGGAATGCGTGGTGGAAGCAGAGAAAATCCTGATTGCCACGCAGACCAGCAAGTCCTATCTCGGCCCTCCCGGAGTTGTCGGTTTCAATAACGCCATGAGCGATCTGCTTTTCGGCCCTGGCAGCGACGTGCTGCAACAGGGCCGCGTCAGAACGATTCAGACACCCGGGGGCACCGGCGGTTTACGCGTCGCTGCGGATCTGGTCAAAACTGCTGTACCGGATGCCGCAATCTGGGCCAGCGACCCCACCTGGCCCAATCACATGGCCATATTTCCGGCATCGGGGCTGCCGATGCATGCTTATCCCTACTTCGACCGCCTGAACAGTACGCTGCGATTCGTCGACATGATGGAGTCTCTGCGGCAGCGTGGACCCGGAGATGTGGTGCTGTTTCACGCCTGTTGCCACAATCCATGTGGCGTTAGCCCCGACCCGGAGCAGTGGGAAGCAATCACAAATCTGGCCGCGGAGCGTGGTTTCACGCCGATGGTGGATATCGCCTATATGGGATTCGAGCGGGGTATTGACCCGGAGCAGTGGGAAGCAATCACAAATCTGGCCGCGGAGCGTGGTTTCACGCCGATGGTGGATATCGCCTATATGGGATTCGAGCGGGGTATTGAGGAAGACACTCTCGCTGTTCGCCTGTTCTCCGAAAAATGCCCCGAAGTCATTGTCGTCAGTTCCTGCTCCAAGAATTTCGCTGTTTACCGGGAGCGCACCGGCGCCATTTCAATTGTTTGCGAAAATGACCAGAAAGCAGCCGATGTGCAAACCGTCATCAATTCGCTGACTCGCAAAAACTACTCCATGCCCCCGACTCACGGGCCCGCTGTCATCGACATCATTCTGCACTCCGATGAATTGACCAAATTATGGGAGAGCGAAGTGACCACGATGCGAAACCGCATCAACAGTCTGCGCAAAATTTTATCTGAAAAGATCATCGCCAGTGGCATCAGCAAGGATTTCTCCTTTCTGCAGAGACAATCCGGGATGTTTTCTTTTCTCGGCCTGTCGGTTGAGCAGGTGCATCGCCTGAAAAATGAATTTGCAATTTATACGGTCGATTCAGCCAGGATAAACGTTGCGTCCTTCAATGATGGAAATATTGAATACTTCATCGATGCGCTGTCGAAGGTTCTCGAAGATTAGCCGCAGCCTCCGCTGGTGGGGGCCCGTTTCAGTTCGAGTTTTACTTTGGGCTCAAACTCGATTTCGAAGGCATGCTCGTTGGGCTCGGCGGCCGGGTGACGTGAGCCCAGGGCCGCGTCGAAACGCCAGGCGGGCTGCTCATTGCTGTGCTTGCGTATCAGGCGTTCCTGCACAAATTCCTCATCGGCATAGGTTCGAATCCAGTTGTTGATACCGCCCTCGAGTATGTATACGTTGGGGACGCTTTCTGCTTTCAGTATTTTCCAGGCTTCGGTTGCAGCGGACTCGTCATTGCTCATGAGCACGAACACCGTGTTGGCTGGTTCGAAAATTAATTCGTCTGCAGAAGCAATGATCTCATCTTCAGGCAGCCGTCTTGCACCGTGTAGATGAAATTGGTTGAAGTGACGTTCTTCACGTACGTCCAGCAGCACGGCCTTGATTTTACTGTCGTTAATCAGGCTCAGCAGTTCAGCAGGGGCAATTTGCACTTCGCGTTCATCCAGTTGCCTGGATTTTTCCGCCTCGATCAACTTCCAGCGGTCCTGGTTCTCCGGCTGGCCGATGACCAGGGTGAGTGCAGCAAGTGCAACCAGCGAAGCAGCAGCCGGCAGGTACCATCGCGGAGTGCTCTGTGCCGTTTCATGGCCCATGGCCTTTTCTACTTTTTCAGCGCCAAAGAACATCGCCAGTGCCATCACCACTATTAACAGAACTACGGTGTCGTAGCTGAGCCCGAACAATTCCGGCAGTGTGAAACGGCCCATGTAGGAGCTTTCAAAAAATACCGCGAAACTGCCGACCGTCTCTCCGAATATGAAGATCCCGGACAGTACACCCAACACGAAAAAGAAGGCATCCACCTTGCCTGTCGCCATTCCGACCAGTGAAGTACCGGGGCAGAATCCACCAACGATAAAGCCCACGCCCATGATCAGGCCGCCCACGATGCCGGGCCACAGGTAGGTCGGGGGCACCCAGATCAGGCTGTAATCCAACAGGCCGACTGCAGAGGACAGGAAAATCAAGGTCATGGCCACGATAATGGCGGTAAACATGACTTTGAATACGGTAAGTTCCTTGAAATAAAACTGTGCGGCCAGCTTCGTCGAATTTCCAAAACCAGCTGTTTCCAGTGTGGCGCCAAAGGCCACACCGACCAGCAGGTAGATCATGAAGGAGCCGTATTGGCCGAGTAATTCTGTAAGAGGCAATGGGAATGTCGTCATTTCATCAACCTCCTAGTTCCAGTAGCGCCGCAGGAAATAAGCCAGGGCGTAAGCCCCTGCAAATACCGCGAACATGAATGCCCAGCTGCCCACAGACAACACGGCGCCTCCGGACATGGCCTGGCCGGAGGTGCAGCCACGCGCCAGCCTGGCGCCGTAACCCATGAGCCCGCCACCGATAAAGGCCATGGCCCAGCGCGTCTTGTTGTCGATGCGCGGCCCCTTATTGGTTTCGAACTTGACCCGCCTGCCGAACAAGCCGGAGATAAAACCGCCGATGACGGTCCCGACCGTCAGGAAAACAATCCAGCTTTCCAACGGGTTGGTGCTGCCACCTGCCATCTTCAGCAGATATGGCACCTGGTCAATGTGCTCCGGCGCTACCAGGTTTTGCCCATAGACCAGAAGCCGGTTGAGGCCGCCTGAGGCGCCGAGACCGGTGCCTGTGATAAAAAATGCCAGGAACAACACGACACCCAGCAGGGTTCCGGCCAGGTAGGGGTTCATGTAGGGCTTGGCCCGGGATTGGGTACTCATTTCAGGACTCCTTGTGTTCATTTTCCGGTGCGTGTTCGTGGTGCGCCATGTGCTCCCAGCCGCTGACCATCGACTTGATGCCGGCAGCCAGTGTTTCGCCTGCAGCAGTAGTCAGGTAGACGTGCATCACGATAAAGGCTGAAAACGCCCAGGCCACCAAGGTGTGGATCGGCGCCAGGACTGGCAGGCCGCCGAGGCTGGTGGTCAGTTGTGGCCACCTCTGCAGGCCCCAGATAAGGACGCCGGTGATGACCTGGGCTGGTAACAGGATATTGAGAATCGCCAGGTACGTGATTTGTTGCAAAGGGTTAAGCTTGCGTTCCTTGGTTTTCTCCAGGGGATGCGCTTCGCCGGCAAATATGCCGCGCGTGTAATACAGTGTTTGCGCCATGGATCGGCCAATAAATCCCTTTGGCTCTGGCAGGTACTGCCGGATTTCGCCGCTGGCCAGGTTGTAGAAAAGGGCCAGTGCAGCGTTAATCAGCAGGATGAAACCGAGCACGTTGTGCACCTGGACTACGTAAGCAAAGCTGAACATGCCGAATATATGCGGCTTATGGATGATCAGCCCGGTTCCCAACAGGATCAGGATGGCGCTGGCCTGCAGCCAGTGCCAGAGTCTTTCGTAACGGTCGTACATGTAGACGGGCCGGGTGTCGGCTTGCGCGCCGTTTTGCAAGCGGAGGCGCCGGCGCCTGAAGTAGTATCGCGCCAGGGCGTGTCCGCTAACGCCCATGCTGACACCGAAGAACATCAACAAGCCAAGCTTATCCACCAGGTCCAGGCTGTTTAGCCCAATGATGTAGAAACCACTGGCGCTGCTATCGGGAATATAAGCCACACTGCCGTCATCACGGCCAATGATCTCCCCGTCCAGGTTAAGCCCGGCGTAGCTGTCGGCCGTGTTGTTGTGGGCCGGCAGTTGCCCGCCAGCCCGGTAGTCGGACAGCGTGAATGCCGTGGCGAACAGTGAATCTTTGTCGTGGCAACTGGAGCATTCACGGGTCGCCCAGCGGCCATTGACAACGTTATGACTGATGGAAAACGGCGTGATCTCACTGCTCAATTGGACATTATCGAGACCACTTTCCTGCAAACGTTCACGCACTGCTGTGGCCCGTTCCTCGCTGTCGAGGTTCAGTTCAGAAGCGGTCAAACGGCCGTCACCATCATCGTCCAGAGCCCGCAGGAGGTCGGCGTGCCATTCGTCACTCTGGTACAAGGCATTCACGAGTTGCTCGCGGCTGACCGGCCGGGCCGGATTGCCCGCCAACCAGTACCAGCTGGTGACCAGGTTGTACGGTGAGAGCTTGCGCACTCCACTCGCGTTTTCGCGCGCGAGAATCACCGGCCGGAATCCGTGAATCAAGCCATCGGCCGAAGTTGGATCGCCTTCGACATTTCGATAACGGCGCCGGGGTTGCCCATTGCGATCCGGCAGAGTCCAGTCCAGCGTTTGCAAGGCCGGCCCATACAAATTGGGAATGTGACATGATTCACAGGCCAGCGAACTGAAATGACGTTCCCGGTAGGGCAACCATTGGTGTACTTTTCCTGCGTCATGGCAGGACTCGCAACGGCGCAGGCTGTTTTCGCTGCCGGCCGCGGCCAGGCCATGCGTAGATTTCCCCTTGGCAAACTGGTGCAACGGTCTTTGCAGGTAATCTGCGCTGCTCAGGCGCCTGGGATCGAAATCCAGGTGTAGCGGCCGACTTTCTTCCCGTTGTTGAAAATAAACGGGGTTGTTCAGTGAATAGTGGCAATTGACACAACCAACAACACGGTCGGCGTGTACATCGAAGGCATGGGCCAGTGAGTCCTTGCCGGCGATATTCATGCCGCTGTTGAATACTTTTTGCGGCGAAATGATCTGGCCGGTCCGGTCGCTCATGCTGCGTGTAGCCAGGTCGCTACTCACGGTCAGCGGGATATCCAGTTGCCTGTCCACTATGCCGTGGCACTGGGCACAGTTTTCGTCAGTGGGTTTGCGGATGCTTAATACTCCTTCGACCAGGGAACCGTCTGCCTGGAACTTATCTGGATTCCACAACCACTGTCCTGCGGAATCAAGCAGGATGTCTGTTTGGGACAAGCCCGAGGAATTGGCCCATGCGTAGTCTCCCCGCTGCAGGGATTGCCTGCGGGCTGTCGGATCGGTCAAGTCACTGTGGCAAAGCAGGCAATCCATTTCAATCAACTCGGCCACAGGGCCGCCGCCAACATGGCGGGCGCCGGATTGCTTCAGCCATACCTCGATATCAATCCTGCCCTCTTCTGTCAGCGCACTGTCATAACGCAGCGGATCCCAGTCTCCGAAATAGCCGGGGCCTGCCTGCCATTCGTGGCGCGAGCCTGCGCTGCCCAATTGCTGGGCGCCGGCATCGGCATGGTCGCTGGAGGAGGCGATGAACGAGGTATTGTGGCAGCCCCCGCAAGTCGTCATTGTCGACAGCGGCTCACCGCTTTCAATTACGGCACGCCCGGCCTTGTCCAGTAATGGAAAAGCGGGATGGAATTCATTGGCCAGCGCATTGCCGCCTACTACGAGAAATACCAGAAGGAGCATCAGTCCCGTGTTCACCACAGACTTCATTTTCAGGATTCCTGGCGAGTTCATCACTTCTCCCCCGCCCGCACGAGACCGGCTTCATCACCGCGGACCCGGTCCCTGCTGCCCCACTTGATGGGGTCACCCGGATATCCAAGTGCCTCCCAGTCCATCCGGCCATCTTCTGCGTGGCAGGACTGGCACTGCAGCGCCTCTGTTTTTGGCGCCACCATGTGCGTCTGTGGCCAGTACATTTCTGTGTCGGCAAAGCCGTACTCACCGCTGTAGGGGATACCGGTAATTTCTGAACCCAGTCGCAGCGCCTGGTCCCAATCGAAATCCTTCCAGTAACCACCTTCACCCGAAGTTACAGGTTGCAGCAGGTAGTTGAATCCGGTGTCATAAGGCTGCGTCGCGCGATGCACCTTGAAAGGCCATATCCTCGCCCGTGGATCCCGAATATCGCCGTCAGGCATATTGAGAGCTGTCGTTCCATTTTCAGCCAGGGAGTCGCCCAGCAGGTATCTGTCCGCAACACCGTTGAACCAGTAATATTCCGGCTGGAGGCGTTGCTGGTAGATGAAACTGCCCTTGATCTTCAAGTACTCATGGACATTTTCTTCCCGCTCGTCATCGCCCGCCGATGCCCAGTCCCAGTGTGTCTTGGTAGCTTGCTTGACGGCTACTGCGGGGATGTGGCAGGTCTGGCAGGCCAGCGTATCCGTGTGCGCATTGATGCGCGCATCCAGGTGCAATTTTGGCTTGTGGCAGTCCACGCAGGCAATCTGGTTTGCATTATCTACACTGACAGAGATGGAACGCCCGCCGATCACGTGGTCTTCGGTCTGGTGGCAATCGACACACATGAAGTCGTAACGCCCCATGTGAACATCAAGCTCATCATTCGGGTTATACAGACTCTCATCCAGGTCACCATGCTTGACGGCATTGCCGCCACCCCCCCTGAAATGACAGCCTCCGCAGTTTTCGCGGGTGGGTACGGCGACACTTTTTGCCGCCTCCATCAAGTCCACGCCCTCAAGGGGAAGGCCCTTCTGGCCTTTTTGATAGGTACCGCTGTTATCGTGGCAGACCAGGCAGTCAATTTTTTCCTGGTCTTCGAAATCAAAGTCCTCGTCCTCCCAGCCATAGCCCGCATGACAGGCTGTGCAGGCCGCCCAGTTGCCCTGGATGCCGATACAAAAGTTGTTGATCGAGTTTTTCTTGCCGATGGCAACCGGTTCGTCCCTGCCTTCAACCATTACCGGTTCGGATTGCCAGCGCCAGTGGGCAGTATGAAGCATCTGCTCACCCGCACTCTCATGACAGGCCAGGCAGGCCACCGTCACATCGGGGCCGCTGTTGAAGCTGTTGTTTTCGAACAGGTCCTTGTGATCCACGTGAGCCGGTCGCCGGGGCATGCTTTCCCAGGGTGCATCGATCTGGATCTGGTCCGCAGTGACTTCCGCCCGGGTAAAAAACCAGACCGGAAAAGCAATCAGGATCACAATCACAAACAGGCCAATCAGCCAGTTTTTGTTCGAATTTTTCATGTCCACACCTAAAACAAGATATTCAATCGATCTATTTTATTAGTATATTCTAATTTAGTATTTTATACTATTAAAAAGCACACAATGTCACTTGACCAGGATCAAGAAAGTTAAGCTTTCTAACTACAGGTCGAACGGGTATTTGCGAATGATGTTTTCGCTACGATCCGGGCCAGTCGACACGATGTGCACCGGTGCGCCGCACAGATCTTCCATCACCTTCAGGTAACTGCGGGCGTTGGCCGGCAACTGCTCCAGGCTGGTCGCACCCCTCGAGGATTCCTGCCAGCCCGGGAAACTCTCATATACCGGTTCCAGTTGCGACCAGTTCGAGGCATCCAGTGGCGGAGCGTCCAGCAGTTCGCCATGCAGCCTGTAGGCTGTGCAGATTTTTATCTCCTCGAAGCCATCCATCACGTCGAGCTTGGTCACGCAGAAGCCGGTCACGCCGTTCAGCTTGACCATCCGGCGCAAGGCCACTGCATCCAGCCAGCCACAGCGGCGTGGCCGGCCCGTTGTTGCGCCGAATTCATCACCGCGCCTGGCCAGGCGCTCGCCTGTCTGGTCAAACAACTCGGTGGGGAACGGGCCGCCGCCTACACGCGTGACATAGGCTTTGGTAATACCGAGCACATAGTCAATCGCATCCGGGCCCACACCGGCGCCAGTGCAGACACCACCGATAGTGGTATTGGAAGAGGTGACGTAGGGATAGGTGCCGTGGTCGATGTCCAGCAGGCTGCCCTGGGCGCCTTCGAACATGATTCGCCTGCCCTCTTCCCTGAGCTGGTATAGCCGGCCGCTGACGTCGCTCACCTGCTCCCGGAAGTAATCACCCAGCTCCAGAGCTTCCTCCAGCACGTCCTCGTGGACCAGCGGTTCCAGGCCAAAGCGGTGTTCCAACACGAAATTGTGGTAGTCGAGAATGTGTTCAATTTTTTCGGCCAGTGCTTCCCGGTTCAGCAGGTCCGATGTGCGCAAGCCGCGCCGGGCTACCTTGTCCTCGTAGGCCGGGCCGATGCCCCTGCAAGTCGTGCCGATGGCGCGCGCGCCTTTCGCCTCTTCCCGCGCCCGGTCCAGCAACTCGTGGTAGGGCATGATGATGGCGCAGGCCGGCGAAATCCGCAGGCGGGAGCGCACATCCACGCCCTTTTGTTCCAGAGCCTCGATCTCTGTCCGCAGCGCCTTGAGAGAGAGCACAACGCCATTACCAATGAGGCATTCAACGCCGGATTGCAATATTCCGGCCGGGATCAGGTGGAGAACAGTTTTCTCGCCATCAATGACCAGGGTATGCCCGGCATTGTGGCCGCCCTGGAAACGCACAACGGCGTCGGCATCACGGCTCAGCAAGTCGACGATTTTACCCTTGCCCTCATCTCCCCACTGGGTGCCGAGAACCACGATGCTGTTGTTCATTTAATCTTTCCTAGGGCCTGTTAACAGTACCGGAATGTCACGGATCAGTGAAGAAACTGCAGCAGCACGGCACCGGCGAGCATGCTGATGATGCCACCGATGCGTATGACCCTGGGATTGTGCTGCGACAACTCCTGCATGGCCCTCTGCCAGGCTGCAGGCGCCAACAGGGGCAACAGGCCCTCGATAATCAAGACCAGCGCCAATGCTGTCATCAAATCCTGCCCCATGCGATTTCCGGAAGGCTATTCTTTGCCGGCCGTGTCAGAACTGAAGTAATCAAAAAAGCTGGAACTGGAATCCAGAACCATCACGTCCTGGCTGCCGCCAAAAGCGTTGCCATAGGCTCTGAGGCTGCGATAGAAAGCAAAGAACTCTTCATCCTCGCCGTAGGCCTGCGCGTAAATCTCGGTTGAGCGCGCATCGCCCTCACCCCTCATCATCTGACCATCACGCTGCGCATCTGCAAGGATGACCTGGACTTCCCGATCAGCGCCCGCGCTGATGCGTTCGGCTTCCTCGCGGCCTTTAAAGCGGTACAAATTGGCTTCTTTTTGCCGGTCTGCAGCCATGCGGCGGAACACGGACTCCCTGACATCGCCCGGTAGTTCGATCGCTTTGATTCGCACATCGACGACCTCAATGCCGAATTCGGCAGACGCCTTGTTGGCGGCCCGGGCGATGTCCTGCATGGTCGAAACGCGTTGTTCTGAAATGACCTGCACCAGGGTACGACTGGCGATCTGGCTGCGAATTCTGTCCTTGACGATACTGTCCAGGCGACTCAGGGCGACACGCTCGTTGCCCTGGGTCGAGGTGTAAAACCGGGAAACGTCCACGATGCGCCACTTGACGAAAGAATCGACCGCGACGAACTTCTGTTCCGAAGTGAGCATCTGCTCGGGACTCGTATCCAGAGTCAGGATACGCCGGTCGAACTTGCGCACGTTGTTGACGAAGGGTAATTTGCCGTGAATGCCGGGCTCGTAATCAGCCCGCACAATCCGCCCCAACTGGAACTTCACGGCATATTCGGTTTCGGTCACGATGAACAGGCTGGATATGCCCAGCACAGCCAGCACAACAACCACTATGAATAGTATGGTACGGTTCATTGCCTGCCCTCCCTGCGAGTGTTGCGGCCGGCTTGAGGCTTGTTCCCGGTAAGCGATCCGGCATCCGGAGTGACAATCGGCGGCATGTTATTGCGTCCTGTCGAATTGGCGGAACCAGCGCCCAATTGGTCGAGCGGCAGGTACAGCACGTTGCCACTGGAATCTGCATCCAACAGTACCTTGCTGGTACGGCTGAACACGGCTTCCATGGTTTCCAGGTACAAACGTTTCCGGGTAATTTCCGGTGCCTTCCGGTACTCGTTGAGGACCAGAGTGAAACGCCTGGCTTCACCGTTTGCCTGCGCCACGGTGGCTTCCTTGTAGCCCTCGGCTTCCTGCAGAATGCGGGCCGCCTGGCCGCGCGCTTCCGGCACCACGCTATTGGCGTGCACGCGGGCCTCCTCGATGTATCGTTCCCGGTCTTCGCGGGCCCGGATAACATCGGAATAAGCCTCACGCACCTGGGCAGGAACGTTCACGTCAACCAGGTTGAACTCGGTGATCTGAATTCCGGCCTGATAACGGTCCAGTGTTTCCTGCAGGACCCGCTGGGTCTCGATGCGCACCTGTTCACGCTGGGTGCCCTCCAGAATGGCATCCAGCCGGTTGGTGCCAACCGATTCGCGCAAGGCGCTTTCAGCGGCGAGTGCCACGGTGGCTTCGGGTGTTCGGACCTTGAACAGGAAATCCTGAACCGAAGAGATTCGGTACTGGACCTTGTAGATAAACTCGACCAGGTTTTCATCCTCGGTGAGCATGTGTCCGCGGTCTTCGAGTGAACGGATTTCACTGACATTGACCACGGTCATGGTTTCCAGGGGCCGCGGCAGGGTCAGGTTAATGCCCGGTGACAACGTGCGGTTGTAGGCGCCAAAGCGCAACACTACGCCTTGCTCCGCTTCGTCGACGATGTGCACTGAATCCCAGCCGACCCACAGCACCAAGGCTATGAGCAGAATGGAAAACATGCCACTACTGCCCCCGGAATCGCTTTTGCGATCGGCACCACCACCACTACCGCCAAAAATGGCGCGCAAACGCTCGTTCACGTTGCGGAACACTTCTTCCAGGTCGGGGGGTTGCTTGTCGCCTGAACTCCAGGGGTCTTTGTCACCCTTACCGGGCTCTTTCCAGGGCATGTGAATCTCCTGTTCTGGTACTGTCAGCTAGAGTTGGGTTGCGCTCGGCAAGTTTCAAGTATCTTAGCGCCGCAGCCAATGAAAACACGATTGAAATAGCACGCCTGCAATGACACGGTTTGGCTTTTTCAGGCGCTGGCCATCGCCTTTTGCAACAACTGTTGCCTGGCCACCTGACCCTCACTTCCGGGCATTCGCGCCAAGCGTTCGGCAGTTTTCAGTGGCAGATCAACATGCAGCATCCAGGAACCATTTTCCGCTATTCGCTCTTCGCTGACTACACCGAGCTCGAACAGCTGTGCCCGTAACCTGGCATCACGGCCGCTGAGCTCGATCCAGCGGTTGATTCTCTCGCTGGACAGCAGTTCACCGATAGCCTCTTTCAATTCCGCGATTCCGTCACCCCTGATGGCGGAGATGCTGAGGCTGGAAGGCCTGCCGCGGTCATCCCGGAGCAGCCGCACCTGCTGGCCGGTCTGGTCTATCTTGTTGAAAACCCGGAGCACCGGAATCTTATCAGCGCCGATCGATTCGAGTACGGTTTCCACGTCGTGCTGCCGTTCCATGTGATAGGGATCGGAAGCGTCAATCACGTGGACCAGCAGATCCGCCTCGCGCGCTTCTTGCAAGGTGGCGCGAAAAGCAGCAATCAATTCATGCGGGAGGTCGCTGACAAAACCCACCGTGTCAGCCAGCAGAAGATCCCCGCAGTGCTTGGCCTGCATTCGTCTCACCTTGGGATCCAGTGTGGCGAACAGACGATCTTCAGTCCCGACCGAGGCGCCGGTCAAGGTGTTAAAAAGAGTCGACTTGCCGGCATTGGTGTAACCGACCAGAGCGACCAGCGGCGCCTGTGAGCGCAGCCGTTGACGGCGGCTTTGTTCTCTTTGCCTGGCTACCTTCTCCAGGCGTGCATTCAGCTGCCTGATGCGAACGCCGATCAACCTGCGGTCCGACTCCAACTGCGTTTCACCCGGACCGCGCAGGCCGATACCGCCTTTTTGCCTCTCGAGGTGGGACCAGCCACGAACCAGGCGAGTCGATAAGTGTCGCAACTGCGCCAACTCCACCTGCAACTTGCCTTCGTAGGACTGGGCGCGCTGGGCAAAGATATCCAGGATTAACGTCGCCCGATCCAGTACACGGCACTGGCAGGCTGTCTCGATGTTTCTTTCCTGTGGCGCGCTCAGTGACTGGCTGACCAGGATCAGGTTGGCGCCGGTTTCCTCGACCAGTCCCGTAAGTTCCTCAATTTTGCCGCTGCCAACGTAAAACCGTGAATCCGGTTTATCCCTGGGCGCGGTGATAATGCCTGCGATTTCGGCGCCTGCCGAGAGGGTCAGTTGCTGGAATTCATCCAGGGCATCCGGCCCGGTTAACCTGAATACAGGATGCAGGATGACCGCGCGATCACCGCGCTCGGCACGTTCAAACAAGAAACTGTCTCTGGAACGTCTGATTCACTCCAGAGTGAGCTGGGTAGCTTTCAAGGAGCCCCTGATTATTCATCATCCTCTTCGAAAACACGCACGTTCCGCGCCGGAACTACGGTGGAAATGGCGTGCTTGTAGATCATCTGGCTGACTGAATTCTTCAGCAAGACAACGAATTGGTCGAACGACTCAACCTGGCCCTGGAGCTTGATACCATTAACCAGATAAATGGATACGGGTACGCGTTCCCTTCTCAAAGCGTTTAGGAATGGTTCTTGTAAAGACTGACCTTTTGACATGTCCGTTCTCCTGTTTTTATGCTTGAGACCACGCTTCAAGTCTCCATGACGCGGTTCTCAGATTATCTTGGTACGGCCCCCTCAATTTTCAAGGAATTCCCTGACTTCCCTGAAAATGGAATCCATGGCCGAATTCATGTCCAAATCATACCACAGGGCGCCGCTTTCCTGCCGAAGCCAGGTCAGTTGCCGCTTCGCCAGTTGGCGGGTGGCCGCGACGGCCTTCTGGCACATTTCTTCATAAGTGATTTCACCTTCCAGGTGGCTCCATGCCTGGCGGTAGCCCACACAACGCATGGATGGCATCGACCGGTCCAGATCACCTCGCTCCTTCAGGGATTGCATTTCATCCATGAAGCCCTCTTCCAGCATCCGGGCAAAACGCTTTTCGATCCTGCTGTGCAGTTCCGCACGGGAGTCGGGACAGACTATGATTTTCAAGGTCCGGTAGCCCAGTTCCTGCTGCTGGTGCTCGTTCTGCAGTTCACTCAGTTTCCTGCCCGTCAGTTCGATCACCTCCAGTGCGCGCTGAATGCGTTGAGGGTCGTTGTAGTGAATGCGCTCGGCGATTTCCGGGTCCTTCACCGCCAGCCGGGCGTGCATCACGCGCCAGCCGGCTTCGCGCGCCTGCTCCTCAATTTTTGCCCGCACTCCGGGGTCGGCTGAAGGCAACGGCGCCAGACCACCCAAAAGCGCCTTGAAATACAGCATGGTGCCGCCCGCCAGCAGGGGCACGCGCCCGGCCGTGGTGATTTTCGACATCTCGACCAGCGCATCCTGGCGGAAATCCGCCGCAGAATAGCTGTTGGTGGGTTCGCGAATGTCGATCAGGGCATGCGGTGCGCGCCGCAGTGTTTCCTGATCCGGTGTAGCCGTCCCTATATCCATGCCACGATAAACCAGGGCCGAGTCCACACTGATGATATCGATCGGGAATGCTTCGCGCAAAGCGACCGCCAGACCGGTTTTACCCGACGCCGTCGGCCCCATCAAACAAATGACGGGCGGTTTCATCCTAGCCCCCGGCTCACTCATCGGCCGCGCAGAAAAAGTCGATCCAGGGCCTGCATATCCAGTTGCACCCAGGTGGGCCGGCCGTGATTGCAGTGCCCGGAGCGTTCGGTTCGCTCCATGTCGCGCAGCAGGGCATTCATCTCCTCAAGGGTCAGTTGACGGTTTGCCCGCACCGAACCGTGGCAGGCCATCGTCGAGAGGACCTCGTTGGCTTTGGACTCAACCCGCGTGCTGTCGCCCATGCTGGCCATGTCGGCCAGGACATCCTGCAACAGACCGGCAGCATCGGAACCGGATAGCAATGATGGCACTTCACGGATCAGCAGTGATTCCGGACCGGAACGGTCGAGGAGCAACCCCAGTGATGCCAGCTCATCACGCCGCTCTTCAGCGAGATCGGCCTCGGGCTCGCTGACCTGAACACTCACTGGCACCAGCAGTCTCTGGCTCTTGATCCCTTCACCCATGAAGCGCGTTTTGAGCAGTTCATAGGTGATTCGCTCATGCGCCGCATGCATGTCAGTCATCACCAGTCCTTGTGCATTCTGAGACAGGATATACACGCCATGAAGCTGTGCCAGTGCATAACCCAGCGGCGGTATGCCGCTGTCATCGTCGGGCGAACCATGGTTTTCTGCCAAAGCCCGGCCAGCAGCCCGGCCACCGATGCCCAATACGGTTGAATACGCACTGATTTGCTCACTCACGGGCAGTGAAATACCGGCCTGCCAGGCCGGCTGACCCGCGGCAGCTCCGGCCACAGCCGCTTCAAGCAGGCCCGCACCCGGACGAGGTGCACCCGAGCTGGCTTCGGACAATGCATGGTGCAATGCTGAAAAGAGGAAATCATGCACCGTCCGCGCATCACGAAAGCGCACTTCATGCTTTTGCGGATGGACATTCACGTCAACGCCTGCCGCTGGCATGCCCAGGTACAGAACAAATGCCGGGTGCCGCCCGTGGAACAGCACATCCTGGAAAGCCTTACGTACAGCGTGTGCGATCAGGCGGTCACGCACAGCCCGCCCGTTGACGAAGAAAAACTGCCGGTCGGCCTGGGCGCGGTTGTACCTGGGCTCGGCTACCCAGCCGTGCAGGCCAATACCACCGCGTTCCTCGTTGATGCGCACGGCATGATCCAGGAACTCCCGGCCCATGACCCGCCCGATGCGCCGTTCCTGTTCGTCATCGCTTTCCGCCGGGGCCAGAACGCTGATGCTTTTGCCATCGTGCTCCAGCTCGAAACCCACATCGAAGCGCGCCAGTGCGAATCGCCTCAACAAAAGGTCAACGTGGTTGAACTCAGTGCGGTCAGCACGAAGAAATTTGCGGCGTGCGGGCACATTGTAAAACAGGTCTTCGACGTCCACCCGGGTACCGGAGCGCACTGCAGAGGGCTCGATATCGGAGATTTCTCCACGGCGGACTTTCACTGCCCAACCGTGTTCACCACTTTCGTGCGCAGATGCCAAATCCAACCGCGAGACCGAGGCAATGCTGGGCAAGGCCTCTCCCCTGAACCCCAGGGTTGCTACCCGTTCCAGGTCATCCAGCGATGCAATTTTGCTCGTGGCATGCCGTTGGAGCGACAGGACCAGCTCATCCCTGGGTATGCCTTGACCGTCATCTGACACGCGTATAGCCCGCTTGCCACCCCGCTCCAGCTTTACTTTCACCTGGCGCGCACCCGCATCAAGGCTGTTTTCGACCAACTCCTTCACCACCGAAGACGGCCTCTCAACGACCTCGCCTGCTGCGATCTGGTTGATCAGGTGGTCTGGGAGAGGCTTAATCGTCATGTTTGTTTCACTATCAGCGTCATTCTGTGCTGTGAGCGCTCCGCCCTACAAAAGGGGTCAGAGCACTTTTTCTTCCGGCCTTATCTATCAACCAAACCGCATGGTAGAAAAAGTGGTCTGACCCCGGCCGTGCCAATGGTGAGATTCTATCTGGTAAAGCCGGGGTCAGACCACATTTTCCGCGAAAATGTGCTCTGACCCCTTTCGAAGGGTGGAGCGGCATCAGATTTGTTTGTCGCGAATCGAGTTTGATTTATGTAGCAGGTATGAGAAGTTCGACGCCCACGCGGATGGTGTCGGTTTTGAGGCCGTTGGCGCGGCGAATACTGTACAGGCTGACCCGGTAACGGCTGGCGATTTCACCCAGCGTGTCGCCGCGCACGACGCGGTGGCGCACGGGCTGGCGGTTGGATGCGATCCAGGTACCCGGTGGCGGGCTGAGGTAGAA
>PVMK01167581.1_pt1 | contig 34984 bp, 31 predicted proteins | sample 1853481 | NCBI WGS metagenome assembly PVMK01 (sample SAMN08533507, study PRJNA380276) | Marine sediment metagenome, whole genome shotgun sequencing project. | reverse complement strand
CGTTGAGAACGCTCCCCTACCGCTGTACAAAAGTACAACCCGTAGCTTCGGCACCGGGCTTAAGCCCCGTTACATTTTCGGCGCGAAGCCGCATCGACCAGTGGGCTGTTACGCACTCTTTAAAGGGTGGCTGCTTCTGAGCCTACCTCCTGGGTGTCTCTGCGACTTCACATCCTTTCCCACTTAGCCCGGATTTAGGGGCCTTAGCTGACGATCTGGGGTGTTTCCCTTTCGCCCATGGAACTTATCTCCCATGGACTGACTCCCACGCTAAGCAATGTGGCATTCGGAGTTTGATTGGGTTTGGTAGGTCTCTCGACCCCCTAGTCCATTCAGTGCTCTACCTCCACACACCATCACGTGAGGCTATACCTAAATATATTTCGGGGAGAACCAGCTATCACGAGTCTTGATTAGCCTTTCACTCCGATCCACAGCTCATCCGATAGGTTTTCAACCCTAACCGGTTCGGGCCTCCACGGAGGTTTTCTCTCTGCTTCACCCTGGCCATGGATAGATCGACTCGCTTCGGGTCTACCTCCAGCGACTAAACGCCCTATTCAGACTCGCTTTCGCTACGGCTCCACCTAATCGGCTTAACCTAGCCACTAAAGATAACTCGCCGGCTCATTATGCAAAAGGCACGCGGTCAGGCATTTCTTCCGAAGAAGACATAGCCCTTCCACAGGTTGCAGGCAGACAGTTTCAGGTTCTATTTCACTCCCCTCACCGGGGTTCTTTTCACCTTTCCCTCACGGTACTTGTTCACTATCGGTCGACGGCACGTATTTAGCCTTGGAAGGTGGTCCTCCCAGATTCCCCCAAACTTTCCCGTGGTCCGGGGTACTCGGGAATACAATCACAGAAGACATTATGTTTTCGTTTACGGGACCTTCACCCTCTATGGTGTAACTTTCCAGAGACTTCAACTAACATAATGTTTTGTAACTTCCTGAAGAATTTACGGATTCCTCCAACTGCATCCCACAACACCAAATATGCAACGCCCGTAAGCTTGACACATATAAGGTTTAGGCTCTTCCCCGTTCGCTCGCCGCTACTAAGGGAATATCGGTTGATTTCTTTTCCTAGGGGTACTGAGATGTTTCACTTCCCCCCGTTCGCTTATTAGAGCTATGTATTCACTCTAACATAGCCGAGATTTGCTCGGCTGGGTTTTCCTATTCGGAAATCCTCGGATCACAGCCTGTTTAGCGGCTTCCCGAGGCTTATCGCAGCTTACTACGTCCTTCATCGCCGTCCGTCGCCAAGGCATCCACTATCTGCCCTGAGTATCTTAACTGCAAGGTACGAAAATCACCGTACCCTACTTAATAAACCGTATAATCCAATAACGCCTTTAGTTTTATTGAATTTAAACGCACAGTTTAATAAGCTGAAATACAATAAAACACGTTTCGATTTACTCAGCACAATATGTAATTGTCAAAGATCATTGCAAAATTAATTTGCCAAAATTTTTATAAATTCTGTTTGCAAATTCATGGAGGTGAGCGGGTTCGAACCGCCGGCCTCCTGCTTGCAAAGCAGGCGCTCTCCCAAGCTGAGCTACACCCCCGTTACTATTAAACATTGCTAGAATTAATTCAAAAAACAAAATTTAAGAATTAGTACCATGGTATTAGTACTATGGTAACAGTGGTGGGCCTAGGTGGAGTCGAACCACCGACCTCACCCTTATCAGGGGTGCGCTCTAACCAGCTGAGCTATAGGCCCTAAAAGATGTATCAGCGACTCCAATATTTAAAAGACTCCACTAAGCTTAGCTCAAGTAAGTTTAACTTATTCAAGCATAACTCTGCTTCATTCAAAAGAGCACCAAAATTTAATAGCAGATAAAGCGAACTCCCGTTGAGTAAGCGGTTTCTCCATAAAAAGGAGGTGATCCAGCCGCAGGTTCCCCTACGGCTACCTTGTTACGACTTCACCCCAATTACCAGCCCTACCTTAGGAGCCTGCCTCCCTTGCGGGTTAGCACAGCCATTTCGGGTAGAACCAACTTTCGTGGTGTGACGGGCGGTGTGTGCAAGGCCCGGGAACGTATTCACCGTGGCATTGCTGATCCACGATTACTAGCGATTCCAACTTCATGCAGGCGAGTTTCAGCCTGCAATCCGAACTGAGATTGGCTTTGATGGGATTGGCTCCACCTCACGGCTTAGCGACCCATTGTACCAACCATTGTAGCATGTGTGTAGCCCAGGACATAAGGGCCATGATGACTTGACGTCATCCCCACCTTCCTCCGGCTTGTCGCCGGCAGTCTCTTTAGAGTTCCCACCTTTACGTGCTGGCAACTAAACATAGGGGTTGCGCTCGTTACCGGACTTAACCGGACACCTCACGGCACGAGCTGACGACAGCCATGCAGCACCTGCACTAACTGTGTAGAGACAAGCTCTACACCACCAAATGCTTTCGCATAGGCTTAAGTTAGCATGTCAAACCCTGGTAAGGTTCTTCGCTTTGCATCGAATTAAACCACATGCTCCACCGCTTGTGCGGGCCCCCGCCAATTCCTTTGAGTTTAAATCTTGCGATCGTACTCCCCAGGCGGGATGCTTAATGCGTTAACTACGGCACAGAGATTTTCATCCCCACACCTAGCATCCATCGTTTAGGGCGTGGACTACCCGGGTATCTAATCCGGTTCGCTACCCACGCTTTCGTCCCTGAGTGTCAGTAACAGGCCAGTTGGCCGCCTTCGCCACTGGTGTTCCTCCCGATATCTACGCATTTCACCGCTACACCGGGAATTCCGCCAACCTCTCCTGTACTCAAGCTCTGCAGTATTAGATGCAGTTTCAGGGTTGAGCCCTGAGATTTCACATCTAACTTACAAAGCCACCTGCGGACCCTTTACGCCCAGTAATTCCGAGCAACGCTTGCCCCCTCCGTATTACCGCGGCTGCTGGCACGGAGTTAGCCGGGGCTTCCTTTGAAGGTACCGTCAAGTTTGCAGGGTATTAACCTACAAACCCATCGTTCCAACTGACAGAGGTTTACGACCCTAGGGCCTTCATCCCTCACGCGGTATTGCTGGATCAGGCTTGCGCCCATTGTCCAATATTCCCCACTGCTGCCTCCCGTAGGAGTCGGGGCCGTGTCTCAGTCCCCGTGTGGCCGATCACCCGCTAAGGTCGGCTACCCGTCTTAGGCTTGGTGGGCCGTTACCTCACCAACAACCTGATGGGACATGGACTCATCTCTAGGTGATAGCCCGAAAGCCACCTTTTACCACTGAATCCGCAGATTCTGTGGTCTTATCCGGTATTAGCCCTAGTTTCCCAGGGTTGTCCCAGTCCTAAAGGCAGATTATCCATGTATTACTCACCCGTCCGCCGCTGTACTCATGGCCGAAGCCATTTTCTCGCTCGACTTGCATGTGTTAAGCATACCGCCAGCGTTCGCTCTGAGCCAGGATCAAACTCTTCAATTTGATTTCCTGAAATTATTGCTTATCTCTACTTCGCCCGCTTATCTGCTATTTAATTTTCAAAGAACTAGACGCCAATTTTCTAAAACTTTTTTATAGCTAAAACTTTTAAAAAAGCCAGATTTCCCCGGCGCCTTTTTCAAAGGGACATATAATATAAAACATTCAAACTGCTTGTCAAGGAATTATTGAATACTTTCTAAAAATCCCTGAATTCCAAAATATCCGAGACATTCTACCCTACATTAAAAAAGAATCCATAGGCATACAAAATTAATCTAAAATAACGTTAAATTAGTTTATATGCTTAGGTTGACCCATTTATAGTATATATGAAAAAGGTTGGCGGTGGCAACACCTTTATAACATTAAACGGAACCCGATTTGATGCACGATAGTTGAAAATATGGGATTTCTGTATAAATTAATTTACTCTAAGAAATTTTATAAAATGGGAAGGTAAAAACCATGGGTCTTACAAATGAACAAGTAAAACGCTACAGCAGACACTTAATAATGCCTGAAGTAGGTGTTGAGGGACAAGAAAAACTAATAAATTCAAGCGTGCTTTGCATAGGGGCGGGCGGGCTCGGTTCACCTTTAGCACTTTATCTCGCCGCCGCAGGAGTTGGCCATCTTGGTGTGCTTGATTTTGATGTTGTTGATTTTAGCAACCTGCAAAGACAGATAATACATAGCGAGAAAACCATAGGCGAGTTAAAAGTAGAATCTGCAAAGAAGAGGATACTTGAGCTAAACTCGGATATAAAAGTGACTACATATAATGAAATGCTCACATCTGAGAACGCTATGGAAATCATAAAAGACTACGATGTTATAGTTGACGGAACAGATAACTTCGCAACCAGATATCTAGTAAACGACTCATGTGTACTTTTAGGTAAACCAAATGTGTACGGAAGTATTTTTAGATTTGAAGGTCAGGTAAGCGTATTCGACGCGAAGAAAGGACCTTGCTACAGATGTCTTTATCCTGAGCCCCCTCCTCCGGGATTGGTACCCAGCTGTGCCGAGGGCGGAGTGCTCGGAATTCTTCCGGGAATCATTGGAACACTTCAGGCTGCGGAAGCTGTAAAGCTTATTATAGAAAAGGGGAAGCCGCTGATTGGAAGACTCCTATTCTTAGATGTGCTAGAGATGCAGCCAAGAGAAATGAAGCTCAGAAAAGATCCTAACTGCCCGATCTGCGGTGAGAACGCAACTATTAAAGAGCTCATGGACTATGAAGAGTTCTGCGGAATCGGAAGAGGAGAATTAGGACAGGAAGAAACAACGCAGAGGGAAGACTCTGAGGAGGACGTTTTGGAAATTAACATCGATCAATTTAAAGAAATTCGTGATAATGGAAACAACGTGGTTGTCTTAGATGTAAGGGAATACCACGAATATGACATATGCAACATTGAGGGCTCTGTTCTAATTCCGCTTGGCGAGATTACCGACAGAATAGATGAGCTAAATGAGGATGACGAGATAATCGTACACTGCCATCATGGCGCCAGAAGCATGAAAGCAACACAGTTTTTAAAAGACAAGGGATTTAAAAACGTCAAAAATCTTGCAGGCGGAATAGACGCCTGGGCTGAAAAATACGATCCCGATATGCCTAGATATTAAGACAACAAAATGGCTGGGGAGCAATTCATGCTCCTCAGCTAATAATTAATTCTACAAACTCTCCTTAGTTAAATTTCATCAATCTATAAAAGTTGCATCCTCCAGTTTAGATACCCCTACTTTTTTTACAAAGATTAGATTAAGATAAAACTAGTATGCAATTCCAAATATTTGCTGAGCAGTTATGGCGGACAATCTAGAAAGTAATAGTAATTATAAGAAAATTATAAATTCCTGGGCACTTTATCACTGGGCGGAAAATGCGTTTGGGACTTCCGTTATGGTGGCTATCTTACCTGTCTATTACAGCCAAGTAGCAGCGTCGTCTCTAACAGCCAACCAGGCCACTGTTTACTGGGGATACACAAACACTATCGGACTCATAATTGTAGCCATGTTAGCGCCGATGGTCGGAACAATTGCAAATCTTTTTGGAATTAGAAAAAAACTTCTTACCATATTTGCTGCAATAGCAATTTTAACCTCAGCCACTCTTTATTTTGTAAAAACCGGCGATTGGCTCATGGCATCTGTAATCTTTATTGTAAGCAGCATAAGTTTCGCAATGGCGGATGTATTCCACGATTCATTCCTGCCCCATGTTGCTAAACCCCAAGACATAGACAGAGTTTCGAGCAGGGGTTTTGCATTCGGTTACTTTGGAGGAGGAGTTATTCTTGCAATTAACGTTGCGATCATTCAGCTAATGTCTGACAAAGGGCTTGCCGCCAGGCTTACATTCATTACCGCAGCCGTATGGTGGGCTGTATTTACAGTACCGCTCATATTAAATGTCAAAGAACCCCAAAAGACTGGAGAAGTACAAGGGAATGCTGTCAAAGCAGGATTAAGAGAACTCAGTAAAACGTTTCATAGCATTAGACGCTACCGGCAATTAACTAAATTCCTCATAGCCTTTCTTATTTATAACGATGGTATTTATACTATTTTCAAGATGGCAACAATCTATGGCGCTGAGCTTGGGCTGAATCAAAACACTCTCATAGGTGCGTTATTGTTAGGATTGATTATCGGCGTACCGTCTGTGATTTTCTTCGGCTGGCTGGCAAAACATATTGGTGCCAAAAAATGTATTTATATTTGTCTCTTCGGCTATGCCCTGATTTCGATTGGGGGCTTTTTTATATCCAAGCCGATTGACTTTTGGATATTAGGGGCCGCAGTTGGAATCGTCATGGGAGGGGCTCAGGCACTGAGTCGATCTTATTTCGGATCTATGGTACCAAAAGCTAAAACCGCCGAGTTTTTCGGGTTTTACGGGATGAGTTCAAGATTAGGCGGGTTTTTAGGCCCTCTCCTCTTCGCCGTCGTCGGACAGATTACGGGTAACAGTAGGTACAGTATAGTCGCAATTGTCATATTCTTTATAGTAGGAGCAATTTTGTTAACCCGAGTGAACGTAGATGAAGGATTAAGGATCGCAAGAGAAGAGGATTTGGAAACAGGTGATTAAGATTCGCTTTACCATACGGGGGAGTTTATATTCTCAAATCTTCCAGGGCGAAAAAGGTTCAAGGCTTCGGGATTGTAATATCCGCCGTAACCGGTGTTTGTATTATTTTCACAATTGTAGGCAAGATTGTTTTCATCAATCTCATAACAATCATCTCCACTTACACTGCTGACCTTGGAGCCACAAGCAGTTAAAGCAAGAAAAAATACACAAAAGATAATTACTATTAATTTTGGTTTCACTTTAATAGAGTATAAATGACATAGGCTCAATATTTAACTCAAAATAGTTAAGATTAAGGATAAAATTATAGTATATTATACAATGAATACTTTCTAAATTATTATCGGAAATTACATGACACAAACGGTTACGCATGATTCAAGGAAGGCAATAGAGAGAGCAAAGTTGTTTTTAGCAAAAGCTAAGAATTGCTCAACCGACCAGCGAGTGGATTTTGAGGCTTATCTGGAAGCTTCTATTATTTTTGCACGGACGGCAATGCTTAGGATACAAGGGAACCACAAGAAGAAAAAAGAATTTAAAGATTGGTGGGATTCACTTAAGAAGGACCCATCAGTCCTATTCTTCCGTTATCAACGAAACCCCATTATTCATAAACATCCCCCCAAACTTGGACAGATATTGCAGACGCCATTGATTCCCGCGAGTGGACATGTTGGAGGTCAGCCAGTCGAAGATGATGAACCATATGTAATTGATATGCAGACAATTTCATCTGAGGAACATTCCCATGCATCAGATTTATATTACTATAAGAACGACCCATCGACTCCAATAACTCAGACAGTTGAAGACCATCTAAACAAACTGGAAGGTCATATTAATGCATTCCTAAATGACATAAACAATTCCTAATTTAGTACCAACAATATTGCTAACAACCTTTCACCTATTTAGCAGCACTACTACCTGTACAAGTTCAGATACATATGAGACAGAGTTAAAGAGCAAAGAGGGGTAAACTACATAGCAAGGAGGTACCTCTCGATGAGCTTTTTTAGTATAGCCAAAGGATTCCATAAACTAACGAGCCACCCGCCACCCGAGCTTACCCAAAAGGAGCAGGACAGGCTAAGAGCAATAACGATATATGAGAAGACGAAGGATGTTTCTCTGGTATGCAGGACCTACGGTATCAGCAGAGCGACACTGTACAGGTGGCTCAGGAGATACGATCCGAATGACCTTAATACCCTTAGGAATAAATCCCGTAGACCCAGGCGTCTCCGTAAGCCCATGTGGATGTATGATTTTATCCAGAAAGTAAAGGAGCTGCGAGAGCAGTATCCGAGGTGGGGAAAGGAGAAGCTGTGTGTACTTCTCCAGGATAGGGGAATTGAGCCCTCAGCGTCCACCGTGGGACGGATAATAGGATATTTAAAGAGGAGAGGGGAATTGGTGGAGCCGCAAAGAAGGAGCAAAGCAGGGAAGAGGAGGGCGAGGAGACCCTACGCAATACGTAAGCCCCGGGATTGGGCGGTGTCTGAGCCAGGGGATCTTGTACAGGTTGACACACTGGATGTAAGACCGCTGCCCGGAGTTGCTCTCAAACAATTCACGGCAAGGGATATAATCTCTAAATGGGATGTAGTGGAAGCAAGGAGCAGAGCGAGCTCTCACACAGCTAAAGAGTTTATAGATACACTGCTCAGAGGAATGCCTTTTAAAGTAAAAGCAATACAGGTGGACGGGGGTAGTGAGTTTTACTCGGAGTTCGAGAGGGAATGCGAGAGCAAGGAGATAAGATTGTTTGTTCTACCTCCGAGGAGTCCTAAATTAAACGGTTGTGTAGAAAGGGCACAAAGAACACACAGAGAAGAATTCTATGAGCTTTGTGATGTTGTTCCCTGGACAGTGCCCGAACTCAATAAAGAGTTAAGACGGTGGGAATATGTCTATAACTGCATCAGACCACATCAGGCGCTCGGGTATAAAACACCCTTGCAGTTCTTAAGGGATAATGGCATTATTGATAAATACCAAAACCCCTCCTGTTTGTCTCATATGTAGTGAACCTATACACTACCTTGACACTACTTAGCGAACTCTAGTAGAATTATTTTAATAGTCAAAATATTGGTTAATAGGAGGAGAAATATGAGATTTATTTTAAGTTCAACAATATACCTTTTAGTTCTTGCTGTATGTTTATCAATAATTAGCGCTGAGCTGAATGTTGCATTCGCAGATGATTCCTTGGATGGTAAATCTTTTTTAGTCAAACTGTCCGAGCAAGGTAAAGATGATGAAACTACAAACGATGAGTTAATTTTTAAGGATGGAACATTCTTCTCTGTTGATTGCGAACAGTACGGCTTTGGTTCCGCTTCGTATAAAACGATGTCAAAAGGTGACACTACTTTGTTCGAATCCACACTCGTGAGTGATAAAGAAGGAAAAGCAGAATGGGAAGGAACAGTTAAAGGTGACAAAATTACTGGGACATTTATATGGTCAAAGGAAGCTCAAGAGCCGATTATATATAGCTACGAAGGTAGTATAAAAAAATAGATTGTTTAACCCTTATAGCACATTTATAACATAATTATAGTGCTAACACTTTTCACTTATTTAGCTTAGAAACAGCCGATTTAAGAGCTTCAGGTGTTGGATGAGCATATCGCATAGTCATCTGAATTGTAGAGTGTCCTAGGAGCTTAGAAACAGTCGCTAGGTCTACCCCAGCAAGTACTAAACGAGTTGCAAAAGTATGCCTAAGATCATGGAATCTAAGGTTTTTTATACCTGCTCTGTTGCAAGCATTTTTAAAAGCAGTCCGAATATCTTTAAGAGGTTTATTACGATAAGTAAAGATTTCTAAGTATGGGCAGGGGGGGACTCGAACCCCCACGGATGTGAATCCAACGGCTTTTGAGGCCGTCGTGTCTGCCGATTTCACCACCTGCCCTCAGTTCTAACAAGAAGAAATTCTGAGTAGGGACTATATTATTCTATGAAATATTAAAAGAATCAAGGATACACGATTGCGCCTATATATACTGGTACTTTTGCGCCTCTAAGCTAAGCCATAAAGTGTTGACAACATTAGGCATTCATGTATTCTAGCACCTTTGTCTAACATATATAAGCTTGTAAAAACCGGAGGAATTTAAAGAAATGATTGTTGTAATGAAAAGTGGGGCGTCTCCTGAGCAGATTCAAAAAGCAAAAACCCTAATGGTCGAGCTTGGATATCAGCCACACCCTATTGAAGGGTTATTGAGAACCGTAATTGGCGCTATTGGAGACGAGAGAGGAAAACCCGAAGATGTTGAGGCTTTAAGCATACTTGAGGGTGTAGAGAAAGTTATACCCATTCTTCCTGCACACAAGATCGCAAGCAGGGAATTCAAACCCGAAAATACGAAAATCAAAGTTAGAGATGTAGTTGTAGGAAACAATAAAATTCCTGTAATAGCCGGTCCCTGTTCAGTAGAAAGCGAAGAGCAGCTCATGGAAATCGCCCATTCGATTAAAGAATCCGGGGCAACAATGTTAAGAGGCGGCGCATATAAACCAAGGTCATCCCCCTACACTTTCCAGGGAATGGGTATTGAGGGATTAAAACTGCTGGCTCAGGCTAGAGAAGAAACCGGGCTTCCAATTGTGACCGAAATACTCGACCCACACGATCTTGACTCAGTTGTCCAATACGCTGATGTGCTTCAAATTGGAGCAAGAAACTCCCAGAATTACGCACTTTTAAAAGAGGTTGGTAAATCAAAGAAACCTGTTCTTTTAAAAAGAGGGATGTCTACTACTATAAAAGAGTTCTTAATGTGCGCCGAGTATATACTCGCTGAAGGAAACGAGGATGTAATGCTCTGCGAAAGAGGTATCAGGACTTTTGAGACGGCAACCAGAAACACCTTTGATTTAAACGCAATTCCGGTACTTAAAGAGAAAACACATCTTCCCGTCATAGCTGATCCGAGCCACGGTACAGGGTACTGGCAGTATGTAACCCCTATGACGCTCGCGGCAATCGCGGCGGGTGCTGACGGAGTTATTATTGAAGTTCATAATAACCCTGAGGTAGCGGTGAGTGACGGCGGTCAGTCATTAAAACCCTATAAGTTTAAAGCACTAATGGAAAAAGCATCGGCTGTTGCCAAAGCGATTGGAAGGGAACTTTAAGACTTTTTAATAACTCTTCTGCCTATTACTTCTATTTCTCCACTTGATATAAGCTCAATGGCTTTGGGATATATCCGATGCTCTACCTCATGAATCTTCTCAAGGAGCGTATCTTCCGTATCCTCGTCTTCAATCTCGACTACTGACTGTAATATAATTGGACCGGTATCCACCCCTTCATCAACAAAATGAACAGTAACTCCCGTATATTTAACCCCATATTCTAGGGCCTGTCTTCCGGCGTTTATTCCGGGAAAGGAAGGCAAGAGGGCAGGATGTATATTAACAATCTTATTTTTATAAGCTCTAACGAATACTGTGGAGAGAATTCTCATAAACCCCGCTAGAACAATTAAGTTGAGCTTGTAAGGATCTAGAACTTCAATTATGTGCTTCTCGTACTCTTCTCTAGTTTTATAATTTTTATGATCAATTATCTCAACCTGGATATTATGTTTTTTAGCGCGCTCTATAGCATACGCATCGGGGTTGTTCGTAAAAACTACAGCAATTTCGATAGTTTGAATATCTGCGTCAATGATCGCCTGAAGATTCGTACCACTACCTGATGCAAAAACGGCTACACGCATTTTGCCCACTAAAAGAACCTCTTGTTATGAAGTATTTATTTTAGAGAACAAAATACTACATAAGCCCACAAGACAAAACAACTGCTCTATTATTGAAAATACGGGTTGGAATGATAGAAGGAGTAACTTATTTCTAAAAAATGCAAAAAAAAGAACCGAGGCAGCTACCTACTTTCCCACTCCCGTACAAGAGCAGTATCATCGGCCTTGAAGAGCTTAACTTCTGGGTTCGGAATGGGACCAGGTGTTGCCTCTTCAGTATTGCCACCCAGATTCGAGAATAAAATTTACATTAGTATTAAAAGTTGTCAAGACTTAAATTTGAATTTGCGGGATAAAAATGCTTTAATTTCTCACCATGGATCAACTTATCCACGATTTTATAAATTCCCTTAATAGAAGACCGACTACAAAGGAAACATACCGAAAAGCCTTAATGGGATACTCCAAATGGCTTGGGGACACATCTCCTATAGGACTTACTTCTAATGATATTCAACGCTACAAAGACTATATTACCTCTAAGGATTTATCCACCGCCTCAGTCTCTGCATATCTAACAGCGGTAAGAAGGTTCTATGACTACTTAGAGATTATGGGGAAAACTACCGGGAACCCTGCTAAAAAAGTTAAAGGCGGCTCCAGACCTCAAAGACATTCGACCAAACCAATTACACGAAGTGATGTTAAGAAACTATTTGAAACCATTGATTTATCCTCACCCTTAGGGCTTAGGGACTGGGCAATGTTAAGTTTGATGGTTAGATGCGGTTTGAGCGAGATAGAAATAGTAAGAGCAAACCTAGGAGATATTAAAACCAGAAACAAACAGAAAATCATCTATGTCCAAGGCAAGAACAAAGATAAAAAGGATGAGTATGTAGTCCTATCTCCTACTGTAGTAAGGGAGCTGGATAAGTACTTGGCTCAGAGAGAGAGCACAGATGAGAGTGAACCACTATTTTGGGGAATTGGAAACAGGGCAATAAGAGAAAGAATAACTACACGGGCTATTAGGGCGCGAGTAAGCCATTACTTTGAGAAGCTTGGAATTAAGAGAAAAGGCGTTACTCCATATAGTCTTAGACAGACAGCGGCCATGCTAGCTATAGAATCCGGCGCAACTGTTTCAGAAGTTAAACAAATGCTACGGGTAAAAACACTAAGTACTGTTCTTGTATATTTTGAGGAAGCAAAAGAACTTAGAAAAAGTAAAATGACTAAGAGTAAAACTCGTTCTAAAAAAAATAAAGATTAATTAAGGCAGGTTCCCACTAAGTTTTTTCTACATAGCTTTTTATGGGATAAACTCTTGCTGCACGTTTTAATTTTTTAATGGCTTTTACTTCAATCTGCCTGATTCTCTCACGTGTTACCTGGAATTGATGACCAACCTCTTCTAAGGTGTGCTCCTTTTCTTCATCTATCCCGAATCTTAGCCTTACAATACTTTCCTCTCTGGTATTCAAGACTGATGATAGCGCGCTATTTATTATTTCTTTCAGTTCATTCATTTCCAGCACTTTAACAGGTGAAGTTGTGTTGGAGTCCTCTATAAGATCAACGAGCTTACTATCTTCCTCATCTCCAATTGGTGTTTCCAGAGAAATAGGATCTTTTGATATCTTAAGTACTCTTGCCACTTTATCGGTGGACATTCCTACTTTACTAGCTATCTCATCAGGCATCGGCTCACGTCCTAATTCCTGCACTAAAAGCCTTGATGTCCTAATAATACGGTTTATCGTCTCAGTCATATGAACAGGAATTCTAATTATCCTAGACTGATCCGCTAGAGACCTTGTTATTGCTTGTCTAATCCACCAAGTTGCATAGGTTGAGAATTTATAGCCCCTATTATATTCAAATTTTTCTACAGCCCTCATAAGCCCCATATTACCTTCTTGAATTAAGTCCAGGAAGGGAAGACCTCTGTTTATGTAACGCCTGGCAATACTTACAACAAGCCGCAAATTAGATTCAATGAGTTTCCTTCTCGCAGTTGTTGTTATTTGTTCACCAAATTCTATTCTTCCAACACCTTTTTTAAGTCTTCTTGTATTATCTTCGGCCTCATTTAATAATTCCTCAACTTCCTTTTTATAATCTTTTTTAGATTTGGCAATTAAATTATCAGCTTTTTTTTGAGAACCGCCTAGTTCATTTTTTATTTTTTCGAGTCTCTTAATATAACCTCTAGCAACAGAAAGAATCCTGTCCATCTGGATTCCACTTAAGTTGATCTCTTCCAGATATGAAACCATTTTATTATTATTCTTCTTAACCTTTACTAAAAGGGTGGTTCTCTTCCTTTTTGTAGCTATATTAATCTCTTTGGCAAACTCTTCATTATCATTATAAAGCTTGGTGATCTCCTTTATTAAATTCCCAATTCCTATCTGTGCTTCTTCTCCTAATCCATCCGTATCATCCAATGAGTTAGTAACATCTCTTACATCCAAATCCCCTTTTTGAAGTTCCTCTCCAATTCCACATATCTCATTTAACATCAAAGAAGAACTACGAATAGTCTTTGCAATAATCCTTTTTCCCGTCTCAATTTTTTTAGCAATGCGTATCTCTTCTTCCCTCGAAAGAAGTGCATGATCTGCTATCTCATGAAGGTAAAATCTTATTAGATCATACTCATTGGCATTTTCCTTATTGCTTTTGAAAGGAAACCCGTATTTGGGGCTGCTGACTCCGTTTTCTTCCTTATTAGAGGACTCGCCAGCCTCAGAATTAGAGGACTCGCTAGCCTCAGACTCATCCTGATAGTCAGTTTTTTCTAACTCAGCTTCACTTAGGGAGTCGCTTTCAGTCTTGAGAAGTCTAATATTCTCCTTAGCCGTTTTGACTCGCAATGCTTCCTTTTTCTTATTACTCATAAGGCTCTTCCTTCCTCCCGTTGTTTTTGCTTCGTTAAATCTCCGAACTCTTTAAGAAGCTTCTTCTCAAGTTGGATATCTTTTTCTTTAATAGCATCATCAATTTCAATCCTGAGTACTTTCAACTTTTCATCGAGCTTTGAAAGTTTTAATTTGCCTACGCAGTCCTGAACAATTTTACTAGCGGTTTCCGCGTCAGGAATACCAGGAGATGAAAGCAGTGCCTCTGAAATCATTTCATGAGCTACTTTATCATCGAAACGAAGTAGTAAGGATGAGGGGTCGTAATTACCTTGAACTATAATTTCTTCCAAAATAGACTTAATTTCTGTATTGGATATGAGTCCTTTCCAATCTTCTTCTGCTAAGATTGATTTAAGATCCGGGAACTTTAGCAGAACTGTTAATAATAATTTCTCTGTGTTTGGGTATTTCAGCTGAGTTTTGGTTCCCCCAGCTTTTTTCTCACTTCTTCTATGCTTGACCAAAGAATATATCTCGCTCTCCGGAACGCTTAACCTCTCTGCCGCTTTTTTAATCCAGAAGCTTCTTTCAACCGGGTCCTTTACGTGTTCTATTAATTCTACAATTTCTTCTAACATTTGTTTGCGAGTAATCATTCCTTTTTTCTGGTAATCGCCCGTCATATCAAACCAGAATTCAACCCAACTAATAGGATTTTCTATGAGTTCATTGAATTTATCCAAACCTTCTTCATTTATATATGAATCCGGGTCTTTTCCAGAAGGCAGGGGAGCAACATGGGGCAATAACCCCTCCTCCAAAAGCACATCGAGCGATTTCTTAGCAGCTTTTCTTCCTGATTCATCACTGTCAAATAAAACAACAACGTTATTTGTATAGCGCCTGAGCATACTTACATGCTCACGTGTCAAAGACGTGCCTAACGTTGCAACGACATTTCTGATACCTGAGGAATAAAGGGAAAGAAAATCAGTATAGCCCTCAACCAAGATTGCTCTGCTTTCTCTTCTTATATGATCTTTTGATTTATTTATTCCATAGAAACTTTTTCTTTTATGATAGATATCAGATTCAGGAGAATTTATATATTTAGGTTCGTCTTGTTCGTCAACCCTTCTACCTCCAAAACCTATAACTTTTCCTTCAACATTACAAATCGGAAACATCAATCTATTTCGAAATCTATCATAGTATCCTTCGGTATTATTTCTTTTTACTATTAACCCCACTTTTTCAGCAATATTTAGCGGAACTTCATTCTTGGTTAAGTATTTAACGAGATTATCCCAACCTTCGGGAGCAAAACCAAATATAAATTCTTTGGCTGTCTCCGAAGAGATACCTCTCCTTTCTAAATAATCTCTGCCTCTTTTACCTTTACTATCTTCTTGGAGAATATGTCTGTAGTACTTTGCAGCTACGGCATTAATTTTATATAAAACACTATTTTGAGATCTTCTAGGTACTGATTCTGGTTGTCTTTCTATATTGACATCAGCTTTTTTAGCAAGTTCTGATAAAGCTTCTGGAAAGGTTAGGTTATTGTACCTCATATAAAAACCAAAAATATCACCTCCCGCTCCACAGCTAAAACAATGGAATAGTCCCTTCTCTTCATCTACATGCATAGAGGGATTACTATCATCATGGAATGGACAAAGCCCAACATAACCCTTTCCGGTTTTCTTAACAGATGTGTAACTCTCAACGAGGTTAATAATACTCAACCTCCTTTTTATTTCTTTAACAAGAGCCTCATTGTTAAATTTTCCCATCTATGGTTGAACTGAATAAAAAGGTTATAGCAGGACACTCAAAGGAATGTTCAATCAATCTAAGCTTTTGGAATGACGAATACAAATGTTGTGTCCCCCAACCGGGTTTTATTATGTATATATTAATCCGAGAAATTAGTTCCTTCTGGTACGTTTCACAACACGTTTTTTAGCAGCAAACAGCTTTTTTTTCTCTTTTCACTCGGTTTTTCGAAATGCTCTCTTCTTCTTACTTCAGATAGAACACCACCCTTCTCAACCTGCTTCTTGAATCTTTTTAGTGCGCTATCTATACTCTCGTTATTTCCGACCACAATTCCTGGCATAAATATACTCCTCCTGATATTTCACAAATCTAGCTAGAAAAAACTAAAGGATTCACAGTGGGTTGTCAAGTCCGTGAAGTCAAGAATGAGCTAATACTAATTGTCTTTAGGTTTCGGTGGGAACACGCCTACTTTCCTCCGGTTTTCCAGAATCCTTTCTTCTTCAATCTTCGGATCTACATTACCAGGACTCCATTCTTCTTCCTGACGCTGCTCTTCAAACCTCTTGATCCAAGAATCTCTTCTCTTCCTCGTATCATCAATTAGACCCATTTAATATTCTCCTTTACTAAAATAGGGGAAACATGATTAATTCTAATTCCTTCCAAGCTTACTGCTCTGATTAACAATATTTGATATTGAGACAACTTCAACCTCATTATTAATTTCGGGTATCATTTCAGAGAGAGCTTTAACAGTACCAGGATAAGGATGACATATCCCTATTGCGAAACCTCTCTTTTTTGAAATATTAACTAGTTTTTTGAGCTGGTCTTTTACATATTGAGAATTTTTAGACGAATTATCCAAAAATACGTCTCTTTGCGCTGTTTTCATACCCAGTTCAAGCGCAGTCTCATACCCTTTACTTTCACTCGATGTCTTGCTGTCTACGAACATAAGCCCTTTACTCTTCAAGTCTCTCAATATAAGCTCAGTTAACTCACCGTTTTCCATGAACTTTGACCCCATATGATTATTTACACCTTTTACATGGGGAATTGAAGACAAACTTTTATTGAGCTTTGAGAGAATTACATCTTTAGGCAATCCCACTAACAATGTACTATCTCCGGCATCTGCCGCAGTATACCCTGATGATTCTTTGGGCTCCATCGGCATATGAAGAATTACATCCCTACCCTTCTTATCAGCCTCTTCTGCTGCATAGATTGAATAGGGAAGGTTTGGAAGTACGGCGAAAGTAATTGATGCAGGGATTTTGAGCAATTGATCAATAGGTTTTTTAGTTTGCCCTAGATCATCAACAATTATTACTATTTTCGATTTTGTATAGTTTTTGTTTAATGTTTCTTTTTTAGATATTGAGGTTTTTGATTTATCCGAAGTCTTAATCTTTTTTTCTTTTAATTTCTCTTTTTCAGCTTTTTCCTTTTTAGGCTTAGCAAGAGGCTGCTTTTGAATAGTAAAATCAAATTGTATTTTATGTGTAGTAACATCGTTAATCTTAAAATAAGCCGTCAGTGAGTTTTTCCCGCTCTTAATCTCATGTTCTATAGGAAACTTTTTAAAAATAGAATCTTCAAGAGATTTTTTAACTTTTTGTGGTGTGATCCCCTTTTCAGGAACTATTTTCATATCCTTGTATTCCCACATTAGTTCTTCGAATCCCTTATTATAGACTTTTTTTGACTCTATATTCTTAGATGATATACCCGCGTCAAAAAATGCTCCAGCAAGACTACGGTCTATCTCCTTTATGAGATTATCCATTTCAGTAGCCGACAGCCTTTCATTGGAAAAATCAGAGGATACGTTTTGTTTTAAGTAATTAAGCCCATATAAGCCGAAAAATACCAGTAGAATAAACCCTATAGTGAAGAGAACTATCCTTGAGACCCGGGCATTTCTCTTTCTTCTCGCTGGTCTTCTCGATTTTTTATAACTTCTGGGTTTTCTTGGCAAAAGAGAGGCTCTCCTTAGCCATTGGGTATAGCACGGCTGATTCCTGAGTTCTTTAGCAGATCAACAGCGGTTTCTAGTTGCTGGTCTTTGGCATTTGTGTTCTCAACAATTACATCCGGAGTTACACCAACCTCACTAATTGATCTACCACTTGGGGCATAAAATTTTGCTGTTGTGAGCTTAAGACCAGATCCGTCTTCCAATCTTATTATTGTTTGTACAGAACCTTTCCCGAAGGTATTAGTGCCAAGAATAGTTGCTCTTTTACTATCCTGAAGAGCTTCAGCAACAACTTCAGAAGCACTAGCACTCCCCTCATTCACAATTACCACAATCGGATATTCCTGAAAATTACCATTTTTTGTTGCATAAAATTCTCTAGTTTGTTCCTTGGACCGGCCTCTAACACTCACTATTAATCCCTGATCAACAAACTCATCCACCACTTCTATCGCTTCACCCAGTAATCCTCCTGGATTATTTCTTAAGTCCAGGATCACACCTCTTAAATCCTTATCATTTTGTGATTCAAGCTCTAATAAAGCTGTTCTTAATTCTTGAGATGAATCCTCTTGAAACTGTGAAAGCTTTATGTATCCGATCTCATTATCAATCAGTTTCTTCTTGACGCTCTTAATTGTTATTTTATCTCTGACAAGAGTTATTTTTATAGGGTTGGACTCTCCCTTTCTCTCGATAGTTACATTCACAGAACTGCCCTTAGGCCCCCTAAGCAACTTGACAGCTTCTTGTACAACCATGCCTTTTGTTGTTTTACCTTCAATTTCAATTATCAGATCTTTAGGCTTAATACCGGCTTTTTCCGCTGGGCTTCCCTCAAAGGGAGTTATCACTTTTAGAAATCCATTTTTGGTCGTGACTTCCATCCCGACACCTCCGAATTCACCGGAAGTGCCAATTTCAAGATCCCTATAACGTTCTGGGCTTAAATACGCTGAATAGGGGTCAAGTCCGTGTAACATTCCTTCTATAGCTTTGATCGTAAGATCTTCGCCGTCTACCTCTTCAACATAATTTCGCTGAATAAGGTCAAGTACCTTTGTGAAATTGGAAAGGCCTTTATAGACAGATTCGTTATCCGCCTTAACAGCGGTTACGTTTAATGTGAAAATTATTAATATTAGAGAAATAATTCTCATATGTATGACCTCAAGTACAGGTTAACTAAACATCCATTAACTAGCAACTTGGAATTTTAAATAAAGGAATAAATGCAGGTAATTGAATAGTAAATGCGCAATTTAATTTTGAATGAGAGACTGTTCCTATTGAATTAGGTTAAAAGCACACTCTAAATATTTTTTTTGCACTAATAAAAAGAATGGTATATTTTAGTTCAAGAGAAAGATATGCTAAAAATGTTATATACAGTAATAAGCAGATTTATCGGGAGTTACAGCTCTATAGTAATTCAAATTTCTAAAGATTGGTTTTTTTTGTATAGAGCCATCTTTATTCCCGTCTCATTTTTCATTTACTGTCTCACTTTTTTAGTAATACTGTCGATACTATTGATAGTTATCTTTATAGCCGCACCAATATCATGCCTATCCAAAGCAGTATTCAATTAGGATATTATCCGGGCATTTTATCCCTAGAATTCTGCACTTTTTTAAATAACTTGAAGTGTTATAATTAGAAAGCTAATGAAAGGGAAACTTGAGTTGCTAGTAGACAAAAACAATCTTCCTGCACACATTGTGATAATAATGGACGGGAATGGCAGATGGGCAAAGAAAAAAAGCCTGGACCGTATAAGCGGCCACAGGGAAGGGATGAAATCTGTAAGAGCGGTTGTAAAAAGCGCTAAAGACCTGGGTGTAAAACATATTACTTTATATGCATTTTCTGCTCAGAATTGGAAAAGACCCAAAGTAGAAGTCAATGCATTAATGGAGCTGTTAAAACAGTATTTGCTGAAAGAGGGGAACAAACTCGTTGAAAATGGGATAAGCCTAAATGCAATAGGAAGGCTTTGGGAACTTCCTCAAGACGTATATAAAGTACTGGAGGAAACGATTGAAAAAACAAAAGATTGCAAAGAACTTACCTTAACACTTGCTCTTAGCTATGGGGGAAGAGAAGAAATAATAGATGCGATTAAAAAAATGATATCTCACGGCAATATTGCCCCCGAAGACATTAATCAATCAAATTTTTCAAGATTTTTATATACATCAGACATGCCTGAACCCGACCTTCTCATAAGAACAAGCGGGGAAATGAGGCTTTCTAACTTTATGCTATGGCAACTCGCATATACTGAAATATATGTTACGAAAACACTTTGGCCGAATTTCAGGAAAAGGCATCTTATAAAAGCGATTCTAAATTACCAGAGACGAGAAAGGAGATTTGGTCTCACAGGGGACCAGGTAAAGAAAAGGGAAGTCATTTGAAGAAAATCTCCATACTCGGCTCTACTGGTTCTATCGGCAGACAAACATTAGACGTTGTATCGCAGCACCCAGAAAAATTCAGTGTTGTCGGACTTGCCGCTGGAAGCAATATTGAGCTTCTCAAAGAACAAATCTTAAAGTTTAGTCCGCGAGCGGTTTCGGTCCAAAATGAGGAAACTGCATCCGCACTGGCTTCATTAATTAAACCCTGTGATACTCAAATACTTCACGGTCTAAAAGGGGTAGAGCAGATAGCAGTATTAAGTGAAGCTGATCTGGTGGTCTCCGCCATGGTTGGAGCTTCGGGATTAAGGCCCACATTAGCCGCAGCAAGAGCCGGAAAGGATATTGCTCTTGCAAACAAAGAGTCCCTTGTAATAGCAGGAGAAATTTTGACCGCTGAAGTTCAAAAAAGAGGCACCAAATTACTTCCCATAGACAGTGAACATAGCGCATTATTTCAAGCACTTGAATGCGGAAAGAGAAACCATGTGAAACGTTTAATCCTCACAGCTTCAGGGGGACCGTTCCTTAATACCCCTCAGGACCAACTAGAAGATGTCAGTGTAGAAGTTGCGCTAAACCACCCTACGTGGAAAATGGGGAAGAAAATCACTATAGATTCAGCTACTCTTATGAATAAAGGGTTTGAAGTAATTGAGGCTAAATGGCTTTTTGGGTTTGAGCCTGATCAAATATCTGTGTGGATACATCCCCAAAGTATAGTTCACTCTATGGTAGAATATATAGACGGCTCAGTTATATCTCAGATGGGCAAACCGGATATGAGAATACCAATTGCTTTCGCGATTTCATACCCAGAGAGAATATCTATGAACACTAACCCCGTCGTCCCGGAGAGTTTCGGAGAACTTAGCTTTCAGGATGTTGACTATAGTCAGTTCCCTTCACTTTCACTCGCGTTTGACGCTTTGAGAGAAGGTGGTACTATGCCCTCAGTTATGAACGGGGCAAACGAGGTGGCAGTTGCAGCATTTCTGTCAGGGCAGATGAAATTTACGGGTATAATTAACACAGTAAAGAAAGTAATGGACCTTCATAAAACACAACCCGCTAATACGCTAGATGCAGTACTAGAAAGTGACCTCTGGGCAAGAAATACTGCACAATCTTTAATTAGAAATTAGGAGAATAAAAAATATGACCGCAATAATAGCTTTTATCTTTGTTATAGGAGTTTTAGTATTCATACACGAATTAGGACACTTTCTCGTCGCAAAATGGAGTGGAGTAAGAGTCGAGAAATTCTCTTTAGGATTCGGTAAAAAGTTATTTGGATTTACCAGGGGAGAAACCGAGTATCTTATATGCCTTCTTCCACTGGGCGGCTACGTTAAGATGTACGGCGAGGGTGTTGAGGGCAACTTTATAGTAGATAAAGTTGATCCGGGTTCAAATGCCGAAAGAACCGGTTTCAAATCAGGGGACAGAATAATAAGCATAGACGGCTTAGAGCTAAAATCCTTTGAAAGATGGAAGCAGCTCGAAGCCGTGCTCGAAAATGAACCTCTTAGAGAATTTGAATTTGTAATTGAAAGAGACGGCAAAAATATTGAGATTACGTCTACAGCTCAGGACTTAGAAGGATCAGACAACTATTCTGAAAAAGAGTACCCAAGAGGTTTCTCAAATCAGTCTATAATAAACAGGCTTTTGATTGTAGTTGCAGGCCCATTTATGAATTTCTTACTACCTTTTATATTGCTCCCAGTAGTTTTTATGATAGGCATATCAGTTCCGGCATATCTTGAGCGCAGCCCAGTAATAGGGCAGATAGCAAATGGGTCTCCCGCTGCAGAAGCAGGGTTTTTGGTCGGAGACAAATATTAGAAATAGAAGGAAAGGAGGTCTCAAACTGGAGAGATGTAAACATAGAGCTTCAGATAAATCCTGACGTTCTACTTGATATTAAGGTAGACAGAGGGGGCGAGACAATTGCAATTCCAATAAAGGCTACTGCTACCCCGGAAGGACTTGTAGCTTTAGGGTTCGGGGAGCCGGTTCTTGCAAAAGTAGGGGGTGTAATGGACGGCACACCCGCTGACAATGCTGAACTTGAGAAAGGAGACAAGATTCTTGAAATCAACGGGCAGCCAATTGCCGATTGGAATGAGATGGCCTCAGTTATTCAAAAAAATGCCAATAAAGAGTTAACTATGCTCATAGAAAGAGGGGAAAGCGTATTTGATATTCAAATCACCCCTGAACCTTTAGGTGAAAATGGGGCAGGCGCAATTGGCATACAAGTTTATACCGATGAAATTATTAAAAAATACGGGTTTTTCGAATCTATATATAATGGAGTAAAAGAAGCTGCAAACATGATAATAGAGGTTGTGGCACTTCTATTTGGGTTTTTATATAAACTCGTGACGGGAAAAATTGCACTTGGGGCCGCTGGAAAAAGCCTTGCCGGCCCCATTCTTATCGCCAAAGTCTCTGGTGCAGCAGCAGAAGCCGGCTTCGCTCAGCTTCTGCAGTTTACGTGTTTTATAAGTATTAACCTTGCTATTATTAACCTGTTCCCGATACCGATGCTCGACGGCGGACACGTAGTCTACCTTACAATAGAAGCTATTAAGAGAAAACCACTTAGCCAAAGATCACTTGAAATTAGCCAGCGTATAGGACTCACTGTACTAATCTTCATAATGTTCTTTGCAATCTACAATGACATATCAAGGGTAAAGGGAGATATAGTTAACTCCCTTAGTAAAGTAGTGGACATCTTCAAACAATAGGTTCTAGAAGCTAGAGAAGAAAGCCATATATAATTAGAGTAGGCTTTACTAACTCAGAATTAAGGTATTAGACCTCGCAGGGATTTTCTATACTGAACATCTACAGGAAACCCAATCAAAAATCGGGTATAAGTAGCGGATTAAATAAATGGCAATAGAAACGGATAAAGAACTGATACTTGATGTAAATAGCAGATTCTATAAGGCACTTGGGACAAGAGACCTTGAGCTAATGGGAACAGTATTTGTGCATGACGAGAGAGCGGGCTGCACACATCCCGGGTGGGTTATGCTCGAAGGATGGGAAGCAATAAGACAAAGCTGGGAGAACGTATTTGATCCTGAAGACCAGCTCGATATAAAGCTCCATAATGTAACTGTGGATATAGAAGGAGATGCAGCCTGGGTTAGCTGCATTCAGGAACTTACGTATATAAAAAGAGACCCTATCATGATGAACGTTTCCGTTTCGACTAATATATTTGAAAAGAACGAATCAGGATGGCGTATGGTAATTCACCAGGCATCACCAGTACCGATCTCTACTCAGGAAGAGGTCGGAGATAACAACTTTCAGTAACAAAGAGATATTTTAGCTCAGAACTTAAGAACATCTAGGTTTTTATATGAATTTAAGGATTGATATTGTGATTGATGTGAAGTCCGCATTCTTTATCCGAATCGTTTTCCCACCACCACCGGCCTGACCTGGGATCTTCTCCATCTTTTACCGCACGCGTGCAAGGAGCACATCCGATACTTGGATAGCCTATATCGTGTAATTTGTTATAAGGAACGTTGTGCTCCTTTATATATTCCCAGATTTCTTTCGACGTCCAATCTACAAGAGGGTTTATTTTGAGGATTCCCCCATGAAGCTCATCAATCTCAAATTTCTTTGAACCTGATCTGTTTTCTGTCTGATCCCGTCTAATAGAAGTTATCCAGCCGTCTAAGGTTGGCAAATAATTCTTTAATGGTCTCACTTTCCTAATATCGCAGCATAGAAACCTATTGTCTTTACTTTTATAAAACAAATTAAGCCCATGATTACGAACCATCTCCTCTACATCATGTTTATCAGGAAAGATTACCTCAATCCTGATTCCATATTTGCTTCTTATAGCATCCATAACTTCATATGTTTCTTCGTTAAGCCTTCCGGTATCCAAAGTAAAGACCCTTGCCTTTTTATTAATCTTCATAAACATGTCTATCAAAACCACTCCTTGTGCTTGAAAACTGGATGCCAGAGCAACTCTAGGATGCAGGGAAGTTGTCCACTCAAGCACCTCTTGAGCGCTGGCATTCTCAAATTTAATGTTCAGCTCTTCTACTTGCTGGGCATTAAACCTTTTTTTTAGAAGCTCAGATGAACTGTCAGTATGCGAGTTCGATAGGCTAATTGTGATATACCTCCGTTATAAACCAAAGTTCATAGTAATAAATTCTCCAACATTATAGGTGAAGTATAAAGACGACAACCCATAACCCAGTGCTATTGCTACAAACGGTATCACTATCCAGAAAAACGCGATTCGTATAACATGTCTATTACGCGCAGTCACACCAAAACCCTGCTGTGCGCACGAAAAGCCTATTATACCTGATGTAATGATCTCCGCTATCGACACCGGTATTCCGGAAAACGAGGCTATAAGAATCAGACCAGCGCCTGTAAATTCTACTGAGACAGCCCTCAAAATACAGATCTCGGTTATCTCTTTCCCTACAGTTTCAAGAACTCTCCCCCCAAAAAGTATAGCTCCTACGCCCATGGCCACTCCCGCTATCAGAGCTCCCTGATAAGAACCTATAAGACCTAACCCAACAAGCGGCCCTACAGCATTTGCCGAGTTATTAGCACCGGCAGAGAATGCAAGAAAAGTGCCGGATATTGTAATCATAATCATAAGAATCCGATTAATCGACTTTTCAGAATAACGTTCAGCAAGAAACTTAAGTGTCCTGAAATACAGGTACTTGGCCACCAGGAAATTGATAATCCAGGCTACAAGTGGAGCAGCCACCCACCAAACTAATATCTCGAAAAACTTATCCGTATTTAGTGCGCTTGAATATAAGCCCACTCCTGCTATTGCGCATACAATTGCGTGAGTAGTTGCAATAGGAATCTTCGCAACATTTGCCCAAGTAACAAAAACCGAGGCAATTACAAAAATAATTAAAACTAGGCCAATATGAGATGATAGTACTTCACTTGGAACTAGATCTTTCCCTATAGTATTTACAACTGGAGCTCCTGCTATCAATGCTCCCAATAATGCGAATACAGCGATAATAATTACTGCCTGTTTTTTGGTTCTAACCCCCGCACCATAGGCCGTAGCCATTGAAGCCGCGGAATTATTAGCCCCAATATTCAATGCGAGAAAAGCCGCAAGTACAATCGCTGATATAAGTATTACATCCAAATTATCTGTATCCTCTAAATTTAGCTATAAGTATTATGATTAAATATCCTGATAGAATGATGCAAATTAAATGCCACAGCAAAAAATCGTAGATTTAACAGGTAGTTATACAAATGCACATTATATTCTTGATTACATAATAATCACGCTGTATACTTTTGTTACACACAGGGAGTAATAAATGAGTACAAATATTACCTTATTTACAAAGAATTCAAGTTTATCTGAAGGGATAAAACAAACCCTAAACGGAATTGCTGAATTATCCGTATTGAGTGAAGTAAATGAATCTAACTACCCTGAAGTTACATTACTCGACGTTGATACAATCGGCATAAGTGCTCTGAGCAGGCTTAAAGAGAAATCATTTGTAATAGTACTAACCGAGGTAAAAGGTGCAAGGTATCTAATTGAATCTATGACGTTCGGCGCCTTTGACTGTATTATCGGCCCTGTTAATAACCCAAAGCTAATCGATTCAATAAAAAGAGCACTAGGTATAAGACTTGAGACAAAAGGGGAGTTGGTAGATTTCCCGGGAGATGTGGAAGGTAGTAGCGTAACCTGCGCAATTGTCGGCGACTCTCCGATGCTACAAGAGGTCTGCAAACTTATCGGACAGGTGGGAAGAGTGGACGTACCGGTGCTCATAACAGGCGAGAGCGGAACAGGAAAGGAGCTTGTGGCAGAGTCGGTATGGAAAGTAAGTACAAGGTGGGAAAAGACTTTTGTTGTGCTTAATTGTGCCGCAATTCCAGAGACCCTTTTGGAGGCTGAACTCTTTGGCTATGAAAAGGGAGCTTTTACAGGAGCTGATACGGCCAGGACCGGAAAATTTGAGGAAGCAGACGGGGGAATAATGTTCCTGGATGAAATTGGAGATATGTCATTATCTCTTCAGGCTAAAGTTTTAAGAGTAGTACAAAGCGGAACATTCCACAGACTGGGGAGCAGCAAAGAGATTTCGGTCAACGTAAGGTTAATAACTGCCACAAACCAAAACCTTGAGGAGCTTGTACGTCTGGGAAAATTCAGAGAAGATTTATACTTCCGAATAAACGTAGTTAAAATTCATTTACCTCCGCTAAAAGATCGAATAGAGGATATCCCGCTTCTAATGGAGTGCCTTACCAGAAGACATAGCAATCAAGCTGGAAAGAATATAGACGGAGTAACTAAGAAGTTTCAAGATAAGCTTATGGAATATGACTGGCCCGGAAATGTGAGAGAGCTTGAAAACGCTATAAGAAAAGCTATCGCTTTTACTAAAATCCCTTATTTAACCTCTTACGATCTTGATCTCAAAAGTAGGCTCTCCACAGATGAGCTTAAAAATCCACCTTCGTTTAAAGATACTTTGAGAGGATCTGTAAGAGGGCTTTTGAATTCGGGACAGAGCGACAACATCTACAGTCAGATAGTTAAAGAAGCCGAGAAGATATTATTAGAGGAAGCTCTAAGCGCAAGCGGCTGGAATAGATCGAAAGCCGCAAGGACTCTCGGTATAAACAGGCTTACTCTTCGTAGAAAGCTTGAGGAGTACGATATTACTTTTCCTTAAGAGATTAAATTAGTGCTGATTGCCAATCTAGAGTTTGCACTTACAACAGTTCACTAATCTGAAAAATCGAGAAAAATTTGACCCCCATCTCTTCAAACTTAGATTTAGCCCCCTCTTCTCTGTCCACGATAACGAGTAACTTACTCACTTCCGCGCCTGAATCGCGAACTGCGTTTATCGCATTAATTACCGAGCCTCCAGTGGTGACAACATCTTCAACCATCGAGACCTTGTCCCCAGGTTTCAGATTCCCTTCTATTAGCTTCGCGGTCCCGTGACCTTTTTCCTGCTTTCGGACGAGAAAACCAACCAAGGGATATCCGGCTTCCTGGCTTAATGCCAGAACTGAACCTACTATAGGATCGGCGCCCATCGTTGGACCACCCACTGCATTAATTGAAGAATCCTTTTTAATCTCCTGGAGGAATATCTTTCCTATAAGATAAACGCCTTCGGCATCAAGGGTTGTAAGCCTGGCATCTATGTAGTAGGTACTTTTCTTGCCGGACGTGAGTGTGAAATCACCTCTAAGTAAAGATTTCTCCTGCAATATTTCCTTTAGCCTTTCCCTGTCAGCATCTGCCATAGCGAGACAATCTAACCTCAGAGATATTGGGTTGTCAATCGATGCTGACCTGCCCCCCTATAATAGGACTATAAGTTAAGTTAGATTTTTTAGAGAAAACCCTATATATAGAAAGGTCATCAGATGGTCAGGAAGCATCTGCATTCTTCGTAATTCCAACTTAAACGCATCTTGACAAAAGGGGAGCAGTACAGGTTTGCGCCTCCGGCAATTTAATAAATTTCTGCTGTGAATCAGGTATGCCGTGCGTCATCAACACTAAGCTCATACTCTCGGCAAATCTTGGCGCTGTCTTCATCGCTAAGTGATTCAAGCGTAAGGCCGCACTGATGAGCATCTCCAAACGCGTACTTATGGAAATATCTGCAAGTCGGGCACTCTGCAAACATACGGCCGCCGTTTCGGTGCTGGAGTCCTATTAGTAAGTTCGTAAGCAGTTCGGCCAAATTTTGTCTATCCCCGTAGGGCATTTCCTCCAGGGTTGTTAGCATATCCTCTTGATGAATTTCACTCTCAATAAACCGTCTCCCGGCTTCGGTAACATTCAAATGCACAATCCTCCCGTCCTTGGCATCAGGAGATTTGGTGATCAGCCCCTTGTGCTCAAGCACATTAATACTCTGGGAAACTGTGCCCTTAGTAACGCCTAAAAATTCTGTCACGCTCACAGGAGTATTACTATGTCGGTTGCATAATGATAAATAGCTCAGAACTTGAACATGAACCGGCTGAAGTCCGTGCTCCAAGCCCAAGCTTCTTTCATTGGCCCTCATCAAATTACCAAGCCTCTCTAACAAATTTGCGATTTTAGTAGACTCAATCATTCACATACTATATTGCATCGATACGAGTTTGACAAATATTCCGTGAGAGGATAGAGTGGTATCGGGTCTATACAATAATGTTAAGAATATCAAAGAAGTCGTTGTTACTAATAGCTTTATTACCTTGGGCGGCTTACGCATCCGAGCTTGCTTCGCTCGAACCTCAAGCCCATATTCCACAGTACCAGTGTGAAATCATCACTCAATATGAACATCTCCATGAAATAAGTATCAATTACGGAGACCTCTTGCTTAATGAAGATGAAATAAATATATTCCATGCGAGTAAAGCGGTAGTTGAGGCATTTGATGAGGTAGGGGGCTATCTCAAAGCTATGTACGTCCCCGAGCAGATGGACGAGCCCCATAATATATTAATAAAATCGGTAAATTCATACACACAAAGTGCCCGTAATGTGCAAAAAGCGTTAGGTATATTCATCGGTGAATACGACGGTAATGAAAACGACACTCTAGAGCATATAGATAAAGGCAAGAAACAGGTCGTTCTCGGCAACAAGTATCTGGCGCAAAGCCAGGATATGTATGAAAAACTGTTTGTGCTAGACGGAGAAGTTTCTAAGAGTTGTAAAAAGTATGTCGAAGCCATTTAATACTGAGAACTGAATAAAGCAAGTCAAAGGTTTAAAATTTAGATTTCAACTTAAACCGAGCTTGAGAAAAGCGGGTACAGTACAATGGGTATATATGGGTCACTTTTAGATTAATTCGTATACAAACATATCTAGAGGACGATGATACATAATAGATGGCAAGGTAAACATCGAGCAGCCAGAAAGTGTTGAGCGCGTTTCTGAAGCTGATGTATATTACAGGACTCTAATTTTAATATAAAAAATAGCTGGCAGCGAATGCGGCCTGTATAAAAGATTTAAAAAAACCTAATGGAGGTGTTGTTATGAAGAGATTATTATTGTTTTCAGTATTTGCTTTAGCGATTGTGTCTTTTTCGGTCGGGTCTTTTGCTCAGGATGGTACGAAGAAGATGATTGAAGAGCCTGGGGAGACGACGCTGATTGAAAAGTCTGATAAAAGCGTAGTTTTATCAGGAACCGTAGTTATGACAGCCACGATACAGGCTTTAAACGTAAAGGAGCGGATAGTAGTGCTAGCCGACGCTGAAGGTAATGTACGGGTAGTTGAGGTCATTCCCGAAGTGGAAAACTTCGATCAATTAGCCATAGGCGATATAGTTACATCTGAATTTTATGAATCGGTCGCGCTTCAGATTGCGGAACCCGATGCAAAACCCATGGAAACTGAAGGAATTACTGTGATATCCGCGCCTAAAGGGGCTAAGCCTGGGGTGGTCAAAATTGAGATCATCTCTGAAATAGTTGAGGTGGTAGGCGTCAATAGAAAGTACAATATACTTAGATATAGGGCGCCTGGTAAGCAGGTTGCTATATTAAAGGTCGATCCTAAGGTCAGCACGATGGATAATTTAAAGCCTGGCAAAAAGATCCTCGTCACCCGTACAGAGGCTGTAGCTATTTCTGTTGATAAGCCTTAACTGTATTTGTATGGTGATATAAATGATTTAGTTATCCATACTTCCATAAGCCCGCTCAGCAGTAATGCATCCATACCCATTTCTGCTGAGCGGCTATTGACCAATTCATAGGAGGTTTCGAAAATGAAACATGGAAGACTGAAGTGGTTTGTCGCAGTAAGTTTTGTAGTGGGACTCACGGTCGGGCTGTACCTTACGAATCATGAAGTGTTGTTGCCGATTTCTTCGACACACGCCGCAGAATCCGGGAAAGGCGAACCCATGATTTCTCCGGTAGAGCCGCGGGACAGGGACTTCTACTCGCCAAACAGCGAGGCCCTGGCTCCTGATGAGATACGTATCATAGCCTGTGGAACGGGAATGCCTACACCCCGCCCTGCACAGGCAGCTGCATGCTTTCTTATGGAACTTGGCAACGGTGACAAGTTCATCTTCGATATAGGAGCAGGTTCTACGGAACGTCTTTTTGCTCTGCAAATTCCGACAGCCTTCTTAGACAAAATCTTTCTCGGACATTTGCATGGAGACCACTTCGGAGATATCGGGGCTTTGTTCATAGCAGGTGGGATAGCAGGTCGCTTCACGCCGCTCAGAATATGGGGTCCGAGCGGTTCTAAGCCTGAACTTGGTACGAAGGCTGCAATCGAAGCGATGGAGAAGATGTATACCTGGGACATCGCTGGCCGTTTGGGCCAGACGGATATCCGTGGCTTCACGACGGAGGTACATGAGTTCGATTATAAAAAAGAACAGGTCGTTTATCAGGAAAACGGCGTGACGATCCGTTCATTTCCTGCTATTCATGCCATTGACGGCTCTGTCAGTTATTCACTTGAGTGGAATGGACTAAAAATAGTCTTTGGGAGTGACACATTTCCCAATAAATGGTTCATAAAAAACGCTAAAGGGGCAGACCTCGCTATTCACGAATGCTTCATCACTGTTCCCGATATGATTTCCAAATTTCGTTCGACTCCTGAAGCGGCTTTACAGGTGGGAACGCAGATTCATACCGCACCGGAGGCTTTCGGGAAGGTCATGAGCATGGTCAAACCGCGACACGCTGTTGCTTATCATTTCTGGAAAGATACGGATACTACCGGTCCTGTGCTCGAGAGAATACGTACAACCTATGACGGGCCACTGAGCCTGGCGGAGGATTACATGGTCTGGAATGTAACCAAAGACGGGATTCGAGAACGCATGGCGGTCGTCGACGAGCATACGGGGAATCCTCCCTTGGCTTATCCCGCCAAACCAGTATCTGCGGCGGACCGAGTTGGCTACTCACCGGAAATAGAGGCCGGCAGGCTGGATATGAGGGATGTACTCGAGCCCATTTATGAAGAAGCTAGTAAAGCAATCGGTAGAAAATTTGAATATCCGGCCAAGTAGATAGACGCAACCTAATAAGCTGATGGATACGGATTGGGCTTACCAGGAGGAGTATAATGAGGCAGGGAGAAGGCTTGAGAGTTTGGTTTGGGACACATAGCAGAGAGGAAATTGAAGGGGAAGTTAAAAGGAAGACAAGTAAGAGCCTTTAAAGGTGAGGTTTGTCAAGTAACAAGAAAGGAATGAGAACAAGTTAATCTTATGGCTATGGTTGAAGGGAATAGGTTTGTTTTCAGGGAAATTGTGGTCAGAGATGAAATTTTTCTTGACATGAACTTTTTTTTGCGAGATAATGCAGCAAAAAAAAAGTTTATGCATAAAATGGAATTAACTTTATATGGAGGGATATTATGCCTAAGAACAAATTTTTAAGCTTTTTAATCATAATGTTTATAGTTGTTGCCATTGGTTGTGGCGTTAATAACGGCACAGCTAATGCCGCAAATAAACCCAACATCCTCGTGATATTCGGCGACGACATTGGAATGTGGAACATCAGCGCCTACCACCGTGGAATGATGGGTGGCAGCACGCCCAACATCGACCGCATCGCGGCTGAGGGCGCAATATTCACTGATTACTATGCCCAACAGAGCTGCACAGCCGGTCGCTCCGCCTTTATCCTCGGACAGCACCCGTTTCGGACGGGCCTGCTCACCGTGGGCTTGCCCGGATCCACACTCGGCCTTCAGGCCGAGGACCCGACTCTGGCGGAGCTCCTGAAGAATCACGGCTACGTAACAGCTCAGCACGGCAAGAACCATTTGGGAGATCGTAACGAGTTTCTTCCAACTGTGCACGGCTTCGACGAGTTCTATGGCAATCTTTACCATCTGAACGCCGAGGAGGAGCCGGAAGATCCCGACTATCCGAAGGATCCGGCGTTTCATGAGAAATTCGGACCTAGAGGCGTATTAGTAACTAAAGCGACGAATCGCGATGACAAGACGGTAGACCCCCGCTTCGGGAAGGTTGGAAAGCAGACGATCAAGGATACCGGGCCCTTGACTCGCAAGCGCATGGAGACCGCCGACGAGGAGTTTCTGAACGCGACCTTGGACTTCATGGAACGTGCGACCGAGAAGAAGAAGCCCTTCTTCATCTGGCACAACACGACGCGGATGCACGTGTGGACCCACTTGAAACCGGAATCTCAAGGTGTGACCGGATTCGGACTCTATGCGGACGGTATGAAGGAGTTTGACGATGACATCGGGACCCTGCTTGCCAAGCTCGATGAACTGGGGATTGCAGACAACACTATCGTGATTGTCACGACGGACAACGGCGCCGAGACCTTCACCTGGCCTGACGGCGGCATGATCCCGTTTCGGGGCTACAAGGGAACCACATGGGAAGGCGGCTTCCGGGTACCGGCTGTTGTGCGCTGGCCTGGCACGGTCAAGCCCGGTACGGTGATCAACGACATCTTCTCCATGGAGGACTGGGTGCCGACCCTGATGGCAGCGGCGGGCGAGCCGGATGTGAAGGAGAAGCTGCTGACCGGATACAAGGCCAACGGCAAGACTTTCAAGGTCCATCTCGACGGCTACGATCAGACAGCGCTCTTGTCCGGACAGGGCCCGGGCAAGCGGCACGAAATCTTCTACTTTGACGACCAGGGAAACCTGAACGCCATCCGATACGATCGCTGGAAGATCCACTTTACCCTGATGACCGACTGGATCAACGGCGGCAGGCAGAGCGGTTGGCCCAAGGTCGTCGACCTGCGAGCCGACCCCTTCGAGCGTGCGATGGAGGAGTCCGACATGTACTTCCGCTGGTACGGCGACAAGATGTGGACCTTCGTGCCGGCCCAGGCAGTGACGGCACGATTCCTCGGCACCTTCAAGGAGTTTCCACAGCGCCAGGAGCTGCCCAGCTTTAACATAGACGCTGTTATCGACAAGTTAAGCGAGGGCGCGCCTTTAGGCAACTGATTGCTGGTTTCATTTAGGACGTGGAGGGAGCAGTATAAGATAAGTATATATATTAAGATTTGCGGGTATAAATTTTAAGAGCTGTTATTATATTTATTCAAAGTTGCTCATATAACTTTAAAGTATTGAGCATATAATTATTCAGTATATATATAAGTTTAGTATAAGTATGTTTTTAAGAATTATATTTAAGTTGTATAAAGGTCGAACCTAACAGTTCAACCATTCTTTTCTTTCTGTCCTTCTTTTTTTTCTTTCCTTCCTATAGAATCTATCTACCAAGGTGGTGTATTTACATCTGATGCTTCTTGTGTCTCTTCTGATTTAATTTTCTTATATGTACTGCCATCCCATTTATAAGTAACTTTTATCCATCTATGCGGACATGGACGGCATCGTCCTTCATATATTTGGTAAACTGCTACAATTTGGTCACCATCCGTATCTTCATTTCATTCAAATTCACTTTTACTTAACATCCAATCACCTGCTTACTACAGTTTTTAAGTTTAAACATGTACAAACACCCTACTTTAGTAAAAACTCGCAGGATCGACCGGTTTACGTTAAGATTAGCCCCCGAATTTACCATATTACATAGTTTATCCCATTTTATTTATTCTTCTCGTGTGGTTCGGGTTTGCAATAGTACGACTTGAAAATTATCATTATGCTTCTCAGGTTGGATTTTGCGATGAATTTTCCGGATTGGAGAATTTAATACAAAAAAACCTGTATTTAGATAAAATTCAAACACGAACGAATCCTTTTTGGAATTTGTTGTATGGGCTTGATATCATTTAAACAAAAAGAGCGTTCGAGGAGTACAGTAGGCAACCTGCTATATAAATTTATTGGCTAAGTTGTCAAGCCCCCGAGGTAATGTGCAAGGACTTATGGCGGTTTCCCCTAGAATGGGGAAATGGCAATAAGTATGGCAAAAACAATTAAAGAAGAGAGGTTGAGATGGGTATTACCAATAGTGAGAGGGGAGATACGGTTAGTAGATGTGGCTAAGGTATGCCCACACAGCAAAAGGAGTCTCGAGAGATGGCTTTCCGCATACAAGAGGGATGGTGAGGACACCTTGGAACCAAAGGCTACCATACCGAAGACAAGCCCGAATGAAACACCGATCTGGGTGAAAGAGAGAGTCATTGCGAAACGAAAGAAAACAAAACTTTGCGCCCAAAAGTTGCACTGGAGACTGGCAAAAGAAGGTCTGATCGTTCCGGTACGAACGATTGGCAAGATCCTCAAACAGGAGGGTCTCACACACACATACCGAGTAAAGAAAATCAAATACAAGTACATTAAAGCTCTAAGACAGCCGGGGGAGTTAGTTGAGATCGATGTGAAGTATGTACCCGGAAAGATAGCAGGTAGGCGATATTTTCAATACACCGCCATAGATGTAGCGAGCAGATGGAGGCACTTGGAAATTTACGATGAACAAACAAACCAATCATCATTCAATATGTTTCCTCAAGGAGGTTATGAGACGATTTGATTACCCCATTACCGCCATCAAGACAGATAACCACGCCACATTCACCAATCGATACAACGGCAGCTACAAAAGAGAA
>PVMK01120884.1_pt1 | contig 34995 bp, 33 predicted proteins | sample 1853481 | NCBI WGS metagenome assembly PVMK01 (sample SAMN08533507, study PRJNA380276) | Marine sediment metagenome, whole genome shotgun sequencing project. | reverse complement strand
GGCCCGGATTTTTCAAGTAGATTTATTCAGGAGGCCATTAAGTCATCCTAATAAATGAACGAGAACAGCATGTTGGTTTTGCAAGCATTATATTTTTTTCGATGTTCAAAATGACATGAACCGGAACAGACCTACTTGACATAACCAAATTGACAGGCGATTGTCGCTCTGCTAGAATGCTGAATACAAGCCGATATTGACGGATGGTGGTTGTTTGCAGGTCTGTTTTGGCCTGAGTCATCCTGGTCCTGAGCCAGTTGTTTATAATTGGTACAAATCGGCCCTACCCAGAGCGGGGGCACTTGGCCGAAATCTGGCCAGATCTATGTTTTCGCTCACGCAACATTTATTGCGCTGTCTCTCCTGGGCAAGGGCTCAGGAGAGGTTTTTTTTGTGACAGGTAGGAGTGAGAATCGAGGAGATGTATAATATATGCGTAAACTGAAAGTAGCCCTGGTAGCGCTAACACTGATAGCGTTACTTGGCGTGGGTGAATTCAGGAGCGCTCGGATTGCCACTGTTGAAGGCGGGACTAACCTGACTGACCCAGAAGGGATACAGGTGGTTTTGTCTCCAATTTGGGGAGCCAGTATCAGGCAGTGGTCCGCTCAAATATACAAAGAATCCCAAACTTATGGGCTAGATCCAGATTTTATTGCTGCCGTGATAAAGGCTGAGTCAAACGGGTATGAGCTAGGCGTTAGCCGAGTTGGCGCCGTTGGTTTGATGGGCGTCATGCCGACCGGACCAGGATTAGAGTGGCGCCCAGCGCCAGATACGCTCACCGACCCAGAGATCAATATGAGTTGGGGAGTGGCGATATTATCAGAGATCATTCACCAGTCAGGCGGTGATATTGTGGCAGCCCTGGCGGCTTATAGTGGTGGTTGGGATCAGGCGAATAGTCGCGTACCCCAAGAATATGCCAGTCAAGTATTGGATTCCTACGGCCGCGCTGTGGCAGCTCGCGAAAATATATCACCAGACATAGCAGCTCAGTGGACGGTAGCGACGGAGATCTCCCGAGGCCATATTCCCGCGGATCGCCTCATAATAAACGAAGAGCCGTTGTCAGGACTTCGAAAATACGGTGAACATGTCGTTTACAACCACATCGATAAGAATGGACGGGCCTACTATGTCAAAGGATTCGCGGTTCCATTGGCGGTCATCGTGCCTTTAGAGTCTACTCCGGCAACATCAAGCAGCGATACGGTGGATGCACAATTGATGGCTCGATTGGGCATGGCCGATACGAAGAACAATAACAGTAATCCTCGTGTGCTGCTATCTTGTTTGCCAAGCTTGAGCCGGCTTCGTGGGAGCCTGGCAACCCGTTATTATGCCCCGTCCGGGTGCCCTTCCTGGCATCGTTGAGCTGGAACAGGACCAGGCCACAGCTATTGCCTACGATTAACGTCTGGTAACGAATCAGGATAGGCAAGATGCCAACACCGTTCATGCACCTACAAATTGCTGAACGCATCCTAACCCATGCCGCCCTGAGCGGCCGGACCCGGGGGATGATTCAGACTCATTACTCAGCTTTTTATCTTGGCAGCGTAGCCCCAGATTATCAAACAATCTGTAATGTCCCACGAGAGACAACCCATTTTTACGATCTGCCACCAAGTGATGGTGACCTCGCTTATCCAAAGATGCTTTCGTCCTTTCCGGAGTTGGTGGAACAATGTAGAGTGAATCCCGAACAGGCTGTTTTTATCGCTGCCTATTGTGCTCACCTGATGCTTGATCTGCGCTGGTATCACGAAGTTTTGACCCCTTTCTTTGTTGAACCATTGGAATGGGAAAGTCATCACCAAAGGTTTGTTGTCCACAATACCTTATTGACCTATTTGGACAAACAAGCAGTTACTGCTCTCCTTGAGTCGGCCGCCAGCATCCTTTCCTTGGCTAGCCCCAAAGGATGGTTGCCATTTGCTCTGGACGAGGAACTGATAGAATGGCGGGACCTGTTGGTAGCACAACTTAGACCAGGAGCGCCTTTGCGAACCGTTGAGATTTATGCGAAGCGGCTATTTCTGTCACCTGAAGAATTTGCATCTAATTTAGAAGAAACGGCCTGGATGGATGCGTATCTGTTCAGCCGGGTTCCAATTGAGGATGTCCAGGCTATGTTGACATCAGCAGTGACTGAAAGCGTGGAGATAATGACCGCTCTACTTGATGAGTCAGGCTAATTATGAACGATCAATTAAGAATAGATATGCTAGCGAGTTAATCATAAAATGGAAAATAACATTACCCCTGCATCACCCCGGAAGGAAGTACAAGTTACATTTTCGGATGGGCAAACCTTTAACGGACCTAAGGGAACAGCCGTCGAAGCATTCATTCATGCCGGCCTTCCTGCCAATGGTAGCAGGCCAGTAGGTGCGCTAATAAATGGCCGGTTGCGCGAGTTGGCTACTCGGGTAGAAGGTGACGTATCGATTATGCCAGTGACAATGGCCGATTCCGATGGCGTTCGAATATACCGGCGCTCCCTTAGCTTCCTCATGATTGCAGCCGCGGCGGAGGTATTCCCTGGAGACACGATTACAGTTCACCATTCAATGCCTTTTGGTGGTTACTATTGCGGCCGAAACGGAGGCCGACCACTCAGAGATGACGAATTGGACCGGTTGCGTGACAGGATGCGCGAACTGGTAGAAGCCGATCTGCCAATTAATCGCGTCCGAATTCCCCTCGAAGAGGCATTGCAGTTATTCAGGGACAGCGGTGATTTCGAGAAAGCCGATCTCTTTTCCCGACGACGGAAGGACTATTTGACGCTGTATGAGCTGAATGAGGTCCGCGACTATTTCCATGGTTTCATGGTGCCAAGAACCGGTTACTTGGATCTATTTGAACTGCATCATTACGGAAAGGGATTCATACTGCAGTTTCCACGCAGACACGAACCAGACCGGCTGCAACCCTTTGTTGATGAGGCCCGTTTGGCGCAGGTTTTTCAAGATTATGATGAGTGGCTTTCGGTTATCGGCGTTCCAAGTGTTGCTGCTCTCAATCGTGTTATTCAGGATGGTCGAACTAAAGGGGCGGTATTAGTCGCTGAAGCACTTCACAACCAGCAATTAGCAAGTATCGCGGCTGAAATCGCCAAACGACGGCCGACTCTCCGGGTGGTTATGATTTCAGGGCCCAGTTCGGCAGGTAAGACGACTTTCAGCAAAAGATTGGCAATTCAGTTAATCGCACGCGGGATACGGCCGGTGGCCATCCCCATGGACAATTACTTCGTCGATCGGGAAAACACCCCAAGGGATGAAGAAGGGGATTTCGATTTTGAGGTTATCGAAGCACTGGATTTACCATTGTTTCGGCAGCATGTGCGGGCTTTGCTAGCCGGCGAAAAAATTGATTCGCCACAGTATAACTTTTATTCAGGTAAACGTGAGCCTGGTCCGAGATTGAGCATTGAACAAGATCAGGTGTTGCTTATTGAGGGGATCCATGGTCTAAATCCGAGACTGGCTGACGGTATCTCCCCTGATGCGATTTATCGGATTTTTATCTCTGCCTTTACCCAGTTAAATCTCGACAAACACAACCGGGTACCAACGACTGATACCCGGATGCTACGCCGCATTGTGCGTGATGCGGCCAAGAGAGGATATTCGGCGGTTGATACAATCCGCCGCTGGCCCAGCGTTCGGAGGGGTGAGAAAAACCATATTTTCCCATACCAGTCAAATGCCAACGTCTTCTTCAATTCGGCTTTGGTTTATGAATTGTCGGTATTGAAACGATATGCCCAGCCTTTGTTACTTCAGGTTGAGCCAGGAACTCCCGAGCGGATTGAAGCTAATCGCCTATTGGCATTCTTACAATGGTTTGAACCTATCGCGGACGATGGCATTCCCAGTGATTCAATATTGCGAGAGTTTGTCGGCGGATCGATCCTGGAGAATTTTGAACCATGGCAAAGATAGGCCAACTGCCTAAATTTCTCCAGTTGATAGGGCCATTTTTATTTCGCCTATAGCCTTAGTGACTTCAATATCTCTTGGGCAAGCAGTCGTGCAATTGAAGATTGTTCGGCATCGCCACACACCATTCTGGTCCGATAGAATGTCCAATCGTTCTTCGTAAGCCTGGTCCCGGCTATCAAATATGAATCTGTGGGCCTGAACAATGGCCGCCGGTCCGATATATTGGCCGTTGGCCCAGAAGCTGGGGCAAGAAGTTGTACAGGCTGCGCAAAGAATGCACTTCGTCGTATCATCAAATTTTTGCCGATCGGCTTGTGATTGAATTCTTTCTCTACCATTCTCCGGAATCGGTTCGTCGTTTACAAAATAGGGCATGACCGAACGATAATGTTCAAAAAATGGCTCCATGTTTACGACCAGGTCTTTGATCACCGTCATGCCCAATATGGGTTCGATCTGTATCTTCACAGAAGTACTATTCTTCTTTCCCAGGCGACTTATTAGGACCTTGCAGGCCAGGGCGTTAACACCGTTGATTCTCATGGCGTCTGAACCGCATACGCCGTGAGCGCAAGATCGTCGCAAAGTTAAGGTGCCATCAATCGTCCACTTTACCTGGTGCAAGAGATCTAGGACTGAATCATTCGCGCTTACATCATTGAGCGTATATTCACCCCACCAAGGTTTCTTGCCTTGTTCGCGATTGAATCTCCGAATTCGCAGCTCGACTTGCATATCATTCTCCTCATCTGCCTAGTAAACTCGTGGTTTAGGTTCGTACCGTCCTAACGTAACCGGCTTGTAGTCAAGTCGATACCCGTCGATATCCATAGAGCACAAGGTGTGTTTTAACCACTTCTCATCGTCCCGCTCAACAAAATCATCCCGCGCATGCGCCCCACGGCTTTCGGTTCGGGCTAAGGCAGATATTGTTGTAACTTCAGCCAGTTCCAACAAGCAACCCAACTCCCAGGCTTCAAGTAGATCGGTATTGAATTGATGCCCTTTATCATCTATCTCTATATCGGCAAATTGGGCTCGTAACTCTCGAATTTTGTCCAATCCCGCATGAAGCGTTTCATTCGTCCGGAAAACACCGACATTGGCAGTCATCGTTCGTTGCATGTCACTGCGCAATGAGTAAGTTTTTATGCGGCCGGTACCGTTTCTGATCCGGTCGAATTCAGCGATTACGCTGGCGGCCGGTTCGTCTGGTAAAGGACGAATCTCCGTTTTGGCACAATATTCGGCCATTTGTTTACCGGCTCGACGGCCAAATACGACCAGGTCCACCAGCGAATTTGTACCCAGTCGATTGGCACCATGGACAGAGACACAAGCTGCCTCACCGGCCGCATACAAACCGGCCAGAACTGAATTTTTTTCATCGTGATATACGCGGCCGTCGAAATCTGTGGGAATGCCTCCCATCGCATAGTGGGCTGTTGGCTGGACAGGCATTGGTTCTTTTACAGGATCGACGCCAAGGTATGTTCGGGTGAAGTCTGCAATATCGGGGAGTTTCTCTTCGATGTATTTTGCATCTATTCGCCTGCTGTCACCGGCTTCTTCGTTATACTTGTTGACTGTCTCGGGCCGGATATCAAGATGAACATAATCTTTGCCGTCTATGCCGCGACCAGCTTGAACCTCTAGAAAAATCGCCCGACTGACAACATCCCGACTGGCCAAATCCTTGATGGTTGGCGCATACTTTTCCATGAAGCGCTCGCCCTTGCCATTTATTAGCACGCCTCCCTCACCACGAACTCCTTCGGTAATGAGGATGCCAAGACGAAAAATACCGGTTGGATGGAATTGGAAAAATTCCATATCTTCGAGTGGTATACCCTTTCGCAGGCAAATTGCGGCGCCGTCTCCGGTTAGTGAATGAGCATTTGATGTGACCTGCCAACATCGACCCCAACCACCAGTAGCAAACAATACCGCCTTACTGTGAAATATATGGAACTCGCCTGTCTCAATGGATACAGCGACCACACCGCGGACGGTGTTGTCTACGCGGATCAATTCAACCACATGGAACTCATCGAAGAAATTGACATCATTCTTGATGCACTGTTGGTAGAGCGTTTGCAGAATCATGTGCCCGGTTCGATCGGCCGCGTGACAGGCTCGCATCACCGGCTTGCCCGATTCATTGTTGGTATGTCCGCCGAATCGACGCTGGGAGATCTTGCCCTCGGGGGTTCGATCAAAAGGTAAGCCCATATGCTCTAGCTCGATTACAGTGTCAATTGCCTCCTTGCATAGAAGGTCAACGGCGTCCTGGTCGGCCAGATAATCGGAGCCTTTTACCGTATCATAGGCATGCCATTCCCACTGATCATCCTCCAGGTTGCCTAAGGCGGCACCGATTCCACCCTGCGCCGCGCCGGTGTGAGATCGTGTTGGATATAACTTTGATATGACGGCCACATCAATAGACCGGCTGGCATATAGGGCGGCCATTAAGCCAGCCCCTCCAGCACCTACAATGACGGCATCAAATGTGTGAGTATGAATTTTTATTGACATGATTCCCTATTGGTTGGATTAACTTAATTTGCGGTCGCCATGATGGCGCCAGAATCAAAAGTAAAGATAGCTACCGCCGACCAGATTATCGTAAGTACTATCAGCACAACCAGGACATAGCCAATTGTTTTTACTGCGCCTGGCTTATGGATGTAATCCTGAAGCACTTGTCGAAGACCATTAAATCCATGAAGGATGGCAAAGATTAATAACAGTAAGTCATATACTCGCCAACCCCAGGAGCGCCAAACATCTTGCACAACCTGGAGAGTCAGACTATGCACATCACGCAAAACGTGCTGGATCATCATATGTCCAACGGCGAGAAGGAGGAGCAAGACCCCCGACAAACGCATAAATAGAAAGGCATAACGTTCAAAATTGTTTCGTCGCTTGATTTGACGAGTAGTAGCCATAGGCAACGTTCCTCACGTTTATAGCAAATTGCGGTTTATTGCACTCTATTAAGGTGTCGGAAAGGTAAAACAGCTCAACTCTTCCGCTGCCAGCTTGCTGCAGTGATTGAGAGTCCGGGAAAACATATAGATGGCAATTGGGGTGAACGTTACGGCAAGCAGGATCCACACAGCGATAGCACTCTGACGTTGGTAACGCCACCATTCTGGCTTGAAATCTAGTAAAGTCACTCGTATGCCGTTAAAGGCGTGGTAAAGCACGGCCGCCATAAGGCCAATTTCCCCAACGCTGAAAGGGAACCATTTGAATATTTCTACCGTATAGCTGTAAGCTTCAGGCCAAAAAGTAGCGTTGGCTGTGTCCCAAACGTGGATGAGCAAAAAGAGTAAGACTGCCAAACCTGATATGCGATGGGAGATCCAGCTCCAGTGCCCCCACTTTCCACGATATCTTATGGCCTCCCGCAATGTCAGCTTCAGGCTTGATTCCGATTGCATCTGCCACCTCCGTGGTGATTGGGGACTGTTTGAGATTGACCTGTTCAATTGAGAAAGACGCAATCAAATATAACACAAGGTGGAATGATAAGAAAAAGTGCGGGCGCAATTCCTTAAATGAAATTGATCTATGATTGTCTGCCGATGATATGATTTAGCCATTTGTGCCACTGCCCCGCTATCAACCGCATTCCAAGGTTCATTAGCTCCATTTTTTTCTTTTCTAGACCCAGATTTTGCTTGCATTGGCCAGCACCCGCTGTTACACTTAATCCGATGATAAGACCGTTTAACCTGCGGGATCTGGCCCTTGTTCATCGCCTCGGGGAACGGGGGACGATGCTACAGACTCAGGCCGCTCTTACAACTATTCCCCATCCGGTTCGTCGTGCTTTGGCGCATATGTTGGTCGGTGGCCCTTATATGACCTACGTCTGGAAATCAGATCAGGGGAACGCGGCCGCTTTTGCCCAATTATGCTGGAGAGAAGGTGATGCCAGTGCCTATATTATTGGCATTGGTGTAACGCCGTCTACGAAAGTATCTGATCAGATTGACGCCCACTACGAAGAAAGTTGGTTGAAGTTATTGGATGAGTTAATCAAGGAAGCCGGACGCCTTAAAGTTCATAACGTGGTTGCAGAAGCTAACGAGGATGGTCCAGAGTTGGATATCTTGCGCAAAGCCGGATTCGTTGTTTATACGCGTCAGGATATATGGATCGCTGACGAAGTTGCTGAGGGTAAGCGCTCCATCTCATTACAACCTAGTCGAAGTGTTGATGACTGGGATATCAATATTCTTTACTCGAATAGCATTCCCGGGTTGTTGCACTCTATCGAGCCCTCCCCGCCGTTAAGTTTTGGCCAGAACTGGGTCTTGCGGGAAAAGCATGGCGAACTGGCAGCCTACGTTCATATGACTACCGGAACTGTTGCCAACTGGATGCAGTTGTTTATACATCCAAACGCGAATTCGAAACCAAAGGAAATAATCAAGGCGGCTTTGGATATCGTTTCACCGACACCCGAACTTCCGATTTATTGTTGTGTCCGACGGTATCAGAGCTGGTTACTTGGCGCTTTAGAAAATGCTGGTTTTCGTTCCTGGGGATGTCAAGCTGTTCTGGTGAAGCAAATTGTCCAACCGGTGAAGCACAGGACGCCTGCACTGCAGGATGTTCTTCAGGCCCAGACAGTCCCAGGATCTTCACCGGCAATCCAAGGATTCAGCCCCCTAAACGGCCGAAACAGAGTCAAATAAAAAACAAAATATGGAAAATAACATCGAACAAGAATTGGAAGACCTTCGCAGGCTGTTAGATATTTTGCCGGATGAGGTGCGCATTAAAATCGAATCAAATGGCAACGAAGAGGAATTATTAGAGGTCGTGATGGACCTGGGCCGTAAGCCGACCGCAAGGTACGTTTCAGGAGAGAAGACACTCACTGATTCTGAGGTATCGCAGGCTGAAATTGACATAATCGTTGCCAATATCGGGGAGTTCGACGATGATAATCGCGCCGGGATAGCCCGCACATTGCACCGAATCGCCGCTATTCGTAATCGTCGCGGTCAAATTGTTGGCTTGACATGCCGGGTCGGCCGTGCTGTCTACGGAACATTGGACATAGTCGCCGATTTTATTGAAGATGGAGAAAGTATTCTACTCCTCGGCCGACCTGGAGTTGGAAAAACCACGATGCTTCGAGAAATAGCGCGGGTACTCTCGGAGAAGAAGCGAGTGATTATCGTGGATACATCCAACGAAATTGGTGGTGATGGCGACATTCCTCATCCTGCAGTTGGAAAAGCTCGGCGGATGCAAGTTCCCAAGCCTACGTTCCAACATGAGGTGATGATCGAGGCTGTCGAAAACCACAATCCAGAAGTTATCATCATTGATGAGATTGGCCGCGAGCAGGAAGCATCGGCAGCAAGAACTATCAACGAAAGAGGCGTGCAATTAATCGGTACAGCGCATGGAAACACGATAGATAACCTGACCTTAAATCCAACATTATCGGACCTGATCGGGGGTATAGAAAGCGTTACCTTGTCAGACGAGGAAGCTCGCCGGCGAGGCACGCAAAAAACGGTGTTGGAGCGACGAGCGCCACCTACTTTTGATATTCTAATAGAGATACAGGATAGAGACCGTTTAGCCATTCACCGTAATGTTGCAGCTGCCGTGGATTCATTGTTACGAGGAAATTCCTTGGGTGTTGAATTGCGGCTTCGGGATGAGTCTGGTGAAATAGTTATCGAGCAGGAAGAAGCGTACAAGGTTCCTTCACTTGAATTCGCCCGGCGGCGTGGAGGTCGCGAACAACGAAATAATCTGAAATCAGGAGGAACAAAGTCAGATCGCAAGCAGGTCAGCGACCGGGCAAATGGCGGCGCATCTCCGTATGAGAAAGCACCGGGAAAAGCCGGAAAAATAATCAGGGTATACGCTTATGGGGTGGCGCGAAATCGTTTAAGGCAGGCTGCCAGACAACTAAATACGAAGGTTGATATTGTAGAACATTTGATGGAAGCTGATGTTCTTGTGACGTTAAAGAGTTACTTCCGGCGGCAACGCAAACTCATTATGGAAGCACAGAACAACCGGATACCGGTATACGTGCTGCGGGCTAACACTGTAAGCCAGATGGAGAGTTTTCTTGCTGAGGTAATGAATCTAGAATCGGCCGCACCCGATCCTTTTGAAGTAGCTATAGCCGATACTGAACAGGCCATCCGGCTGATTCAGTCGGGGCAGGCGAGTGTTGATCTGAAACCTGTTGGCAGTGCCATAAGAAGGTATCAACATCAAATGGCCCGACAGGCTGACCTCGTCTCTCACAGCTATGGAAAAGGTTCAGGCCGGCATGTTCGCATTTTCAGGACTGCCAGGAATTAGACCTCAAAATGATTCGATCAACGCGGCAATTATTGGGCAGGAAATATGTTTGTTACTTTTGAAGGCTCTGAGGGTAGCGGGAAATCCACTCAGATTGAGCTTCTGGCAGAATCCTTACGCGGGCAGGATCATATTGTTGTCACAACTCGTGAACCAGGTGGAACAAGCATTGGCGAGCAGGTCAGAGATTGCCTCCATGACATAGAGAATACGCGTATGACAGCGGCCGCGGAAGTGTTGCTTTATTCCGCATCCCGGTCACAGTTGGTCAAAGAGGTAATCATACCAGCTCTTGCCCAAGGCCAGATTGTTTTAAGTGATCGCTACGCGGATAGCACCCTGGCTTATCAAGGTTTTGGTAGACAGCTGGATTTGGAAACCCTGGTCAGGATCACCAATTTCGCTACAGGCGGTTTGACACCTGACATGACCCTTTTTCTGGATGTGGACGTCAAGGCGGGCCTGGCGAGGAGAACGGTCGGGCAGGCAGAGATCAATCGAATGGATTTGCAAGAGATAGAGTTCTATGAGCGTGTGAGAGCAGGATACCTGACATTGGCTACTCAGGAACCTGATAGGTGGATAATCATAGATGCTAACCGTCCGGTGGACGAAATTCAGGCTGATATACGTTCACACATGGAAGAACGCTTAGTCCAGTCCCAGATCGCCGCCCGGTAAGTCACCACTCCCACTTTCCGCCAAATCAGGCATAGACTTCTCAATCGATTCTGGCGATTCACCACTTTCAAGCCGGCCGACAACTTCATCGAATTCATCCCCAAGATCTTCATCCATTTCCGAACTCATATTACGCATAAAGCGCCCAAGTGAGCGGGGATCTTCCTCATCTAATCCGGCCATCATGTTGTCCGGGTCCATAGATTCCAGGCGCGATTCTTCTGATTTGGCCAGGGCGACTCGACTGATTAACCGCCGGAGATTGTCACTTCCGCAATGATTGCATTCCGGTTGGACATTGTCGAATTCGATATAAGTGTAAAATTTCCGAACCTTGCGCCCGCAGTCGTTGCACTGGTATTCATAATATGGCATGTCGATTTACTATTTAACCCCTGTCTACTGTCAGATTTGCTGATAGAATTTATTCTGAATCTACTGAATTGATTATCATTATACGGACACGAATAACAGGTGCAACTTTGAATTCAGACGACATCTATCAAAGACCACGATACCCTCTACTGATCGTTATTTCTGGCCCATCTGGGGTGGGTAAGGACGCAACAGCCAAAGAGTTAATGAACTCTCGTGATACTTTCTCGTTTGTTGTTACAGCTACCTCCCGGCCCCCGCGTCCAGGAGAGGTCCACGAACGGGATTACATTTTTTTGAGCCCGGTTGAGTTTGAACGGCTGATTGCGGAGAACGAGTTTCTGGAGCATGCTATTGTTTATGGAGAGTACAAAGGCGTGCTCAAACGGCAGATCCGAAATGCCATCGACAGCAACCAGGATGTGATCATGCGGGTTGATGTTCAGGGCGCGGCTACACTCCGGAGGTTGGTGCCCAATGCGATTTTTATTTTCCTAACAGCCGAATCAGAGGAAGTTCTGGTCAACCGCTTGAAGCGGCGGAAAGCAGATTCAGCAAAGGCTCTTGAGCTACGAATTGCTTCGGCGCAACGTGAGATGAGGCGGGTTAAGGAATTTGATTACTGCGTGGTTAACGCTGAGGATTGTTTAAATGAAACCGTCCAGGTAATTCTTACAATTATCGATGCCGAACACCAGCGAGTGGATCAAAGCCCAATTGTATTATGAACTTCTTACGACTAAATAAATTCTAGGCCAATGGATATCAGGGTTCTTCTTTTTGACTTTGGGGGTGTGATCTGGACATCTGTGGACGAGAGTGTGGTTCGAGCCAACCGTGATCGCTTGGCTCGGAGTCTGGGTTTTAAAGATGCAAGCTTCATGTGGCACCATTTTTACGGGGGAGAGGAGTGGGAATTGACTAAAATCGGCCGCCGGACGGATGCCCAAATGTGGTCATTGTTGCTAAAGCCGTTGGGCTTATCGACCGCGCCGAGACAGCGCGCATTTGTCAAGGAACTTTTCCAGGGTGTCGGGCTTAAACCAGAGATGAAAAATCTTCTACGGGAACTCAATGAAGAATATTCATTGAGTATTCTTAGTAATGCCAGTGATGTGCTTGAGTCACTTATCCATGACCAGCTTAGAATCGGGGATTATTTCACAGCTATTATCAACTCCTACCGTATCCAGGTAGCCAAACCCCATCGTGAGTCCTATGAAATTGCTCTTGAACGCCTGGTCGCCAAACCGAATGAAGTTTATTTTATAGATGATCAGGCGCGGAATACCAATGCCGCCGAAGCCCTGGGAATCCGAAGCCACGTTTTCAAAGATGTCGAAAGCCTCAGAAGGGACTTGATAAGAATGACCTTGTTAAAAGGGTGACCCGCTGCTGCGATTGGGATCAACTCTCGGCAAATCTTCGTTTCGATTTTATCTTATCAAGAGTAAAAGAGCCCAAGCGACTAGCCCAAGGACGGTAATTATCGCCAGGCCATATATTGTGGCTCTTTTGAGTACCTCGTTATCCTTGGCTCCCTCCACTGTGCTGGAGCCAACAATCACCTTGGCGGGGGCAAAAAGGCTGCCGATTGCGCCTCCTGCTGTCTGAGTAGCTAAAATCAAAGCAACCGATGTACCGAGGGCTACCGCAGTATCCAGCTGGAGGGAACCGAAAACAACGTTGCTGTTTGTATTGCTACCGGTCATGAAGGCACCAAGGGCACCAATAAAAGGGCTAAGAAAGGGGAATATGGGGCCTGTACCTATGCTAAGACCCTGAGCAAGAAGTTGTGTCATACCCGCATGTTGCATTGTCACGGCCATGGCGACCAGAGTAACAATCCCGATGGTTGATTTAGTCGAACCCTTGATCGTTTTTCGCAATATGACAGCAGCACTGTAGGTGCTGTTTTTGCTAAATGTACCCTGCCATCGAAACCATAAATAGCTTAGTAGACTCGTGTAGAGTAATAAGGCGCCGGCATGACCGAACAAGCTAATAGTTCGACCTGGCCCGGCCGGAGTACGCCAGCCAAAGCTCGTCGTTGCTTCAGGGAAGAATGGATCAATGGTGATGACAGATAGTGATTCTTTCCAGAAGAGTTGCCCGGCAACTACAATAAGTGTTAGAAGTAAATAGGGCACCAGGGCTCTGGTCAAGGTGTGGTTCAACAATCCAGAAGTTTGTTTCGGCCGCACCACACCGGGCGCCGGTTGACCTGTGGCAAGATTTGATTGGGCCTGTTCAATTTCCGTTTTGTCAGAAGATTTCGGCCGTTTCCCCTTGGATAACCTCTCCTGCCAGCGTTGGACATCGAAGAAACCGAATCGCAAATCAAGAGCAAAAAAGAATAAACCTGCCAGCCCGGCGCCAAAGGCGGCCAGGCTCCAGAGTCCGGCGACGGCCAAAGCGTATTGGGTTGTAGCCATTATTAGACCTATTCCGATTAGCTGACCCCAGCGTTTTTTGATAGCGTCCCCTCTTCCGCTCTCCCAGAGTACGGCGAAGCCGCAAAGAAAACAGGAAAGTCCCAGGAACAACGCTGACGATCCGGCGAATGTTGTGCCTGGCTCGCCCGTCGCAGCAATTAATGAGAAAAACGATGACCCAAGAGAGCCAAATGTGACCGCCCAGGCATGGCCAACGAGGGCAATCACCACGGCCGGGTTCGCTGCAAAACCAAGTCCAACAAGAAGTGGAGCAACAACAGCGGCCGGGACCCCAAAGCCTGATGCGCCTTGCAGGAAGGAACCGAATACCCATCCAAGAAGTAGTGCCTGGCTCGGTTTATCTCGAGCGCGACCTGGCAATTCTCGTCCTATTACCTGGATAGCGCCGGCTTCGTTGACCACATGATATAGGAGAAGGGCCATCCAAATGATATAAAGTACGAATAAGGCCAGCAGCAAAGATCTGCCGGTGGCAATTATTATCATCTGGAAATTCGCCCCGAATACGATGACAGACACCAGGAGTGAAGTCAGCCAACCTGCAGGCCCCGCTTTACTACCTCCCCAACCGCGTCCGATCATCAAGAAGAGCACCACCAACAAAGGAAGCAGGGCAGCGAACACATAGGCAATATTAAGGGGGGGAAGTGTCATATTTTTAGAGTATAACCCAAGCTTTGGCGGTCACCAGTCCGATAAGCGACACAAATCACATGGATATTACCTGATGACTAGTCCGAAAGTCCATTGCCAACCATAACTTCCCTGTGTTAACATTCCCATGAGGTAACATCCTTCCTTGTAAATACCGTAAGTTCCAAGAAGAATGATCGGGATCTTGATGGATATCAGCACCGCAGTTCAATCGCCTGTAAAAAACCTTGACTTGGATGCCGTCTCAATATTGATTGGTATTATCGCTGGCATTCTCCTGGTTGTAGTTGTGCGTTGGGTGTGGCCTAAGTTGTTGAGTACCTGGGAGCGCCTGGGCAGGTGGTTGAATTCGAAAGGGGAAGCGCTTCAAACTGGTCTAGAAACGCGATACAAGAATGTGGTAGCGACATCTGTCCAGAGGCATCATTTGGGATCCGGCGAGGCTTCTCTGGAAGACATCTTTGTCTCACCCCGAATTTCGATTCCATATGCCAAAATCGAAGAAAGCTATGCATTTCAAATGGAAGCCAGCCAGATGCATTACCTCTGGCCAGGATTGGCGGCCGAGGTCGGGTTGTCGCCTCCTCCGAGTGTTACCTTCCGTCAGCTACTCATGAATGGAAAACGGGTAATCTTGTCCGGTGATCCTGGAGCTGGCAAGAGCACCTTGCTTGCTTATTGCGCGGGTCTATGTGCGCGATCATCTACTGAAGATGGATTTTCATTTCTTGATTCAAAAGTACCCGTGTTCGTGCACGTTATTGAATTAGGCTTGATTGGAGGTCTTGCCTCCAAAGAGAAGGATCAGGAAGATAACCCCCTCCAGCCTATACACAATGCGCTTATGGGGAGAAACGACAACATTAGCCGCCGGAAGTTAGAATCGCTGATTCAAATGAAAGCCGAACAGGGTCAGTTGCTGCTGCTCCTTGATGGTTGGGACGAACTTCCTTTAATGGATCGCCCGGCTGTCACGAGTTGGCTGGCAAAATTATTAGATGCTTATCCAGATACGCAATCAATTGTCGCCGGTCCAACCCGGGGCTTTGGTCCACTTCTCAAACTCGATTTCGTTGTTGTGGAATTGTTGGCATGGCGGAAGGGCCAGGCCGAGACCCTTGGTCAATTATGGACAGCAGCTACGGACTATCAAAATTACATCCCCGTGGAACTTTTCTGGCATCCGAGCCATTCGATCTTCGAATCGAGCACACGAGTTATATTGCTTGCCGGTGCCGGAGAGCAACAAGGGTCTGAAAATCCCCAGATAAGAAGGGTTGAGTTGCTGGAGACAGAACTGCTGCGCATATTACGGATAATTAGACAGGCTAGTCCAGAAGAATGGTTAGCTACGGCGGTGCGAGAGTTATGGCAAGAGATTGCTTATACCATGCTGTCAAACAAAAAATTGTTTTTGCATAAAAGCGAGGTAATAGCTCTTGCCGAACTGATTCTACAATCTTATAATGTTTCCACCGCACCGAAAGCAATAAAACAGCTCTACGGCACATTGTTAGACAGTGAACTGTTCATATGTTATCAGGGCGATTTGGTGAGCTTCTTATGCCCAATGTGGCGCGACTATCTGGCCGCAAGCTATATCGCACAATCTGGCGCAGTTGAAAGCGCAACAAAATACGTAAGCGATCATTTCTGGCTAGGTTTTTTTAAGTTTTTTGTCGCTCGAGTGGGCGCATCGAATCTCTTGAAAGAGGTCCAGCAAGAAGGAACGACAATCTCAGAAAGCGATCTGTTTTTATTGGCAGAGTGGCTTCCAGAGTCATTAGACAGGCAACAATGGCGCCGGCAGATTTTGATTGGCTTGGGACGAATCGTTATTGATCAAGATATACCTGTGGCCTGGCGTCAGCGGGCGACGGCCGCGCTGGCAGCGACTGAGGAGCAAGGTGTATCGGCTCTGTTAAGCCAGTTATTAAGCCAACCAGAACCCCTGATGCGCCAGGTTGCTCTTGCCGCGATGGTCCGAATTGCCCCAAGGGAAGCCATCGTTCTCAATGAGAGAATGTCGGGCGACAGTGATGAACTCGTTCGGGTAGCAGCCATACATGCCCTGGCCTGGATGGATAATCCCGCGGCAGAACAGCCCCTGCTGAGGGCTCTGATAGATCCGGATGAGTTAATGAGTAAAGCCGCAGCGGAAGGTTTGGCGTTAAATGGAACAACAGAGTCCAGGCAGATTCTAACTGAGGCCATCGTCGATGATTCCATGAGTGTTCGACGAGCGGCCGTGCAAGGTTTGCGCTTACTAGATGAAGATTGGGCCATTGATTTGCTGAAGGAAGTCGCACAAGTGGATAACCAGCGCTTGATCCAGAGTGCCGCAGATCGGGCATTGCAGACGGGGACAAGTGGTATTGACGCAACTATGTGGCAGGTACCCAGAGCTGGCGAGCAGGAGTGGTTAATCAATTGGGCTGTTGCCCGCGGCCGCATTGTTCCAGTTGGTCCGGTGGCTATACCTTTGATCATCGAAGCCTTGGAAAGCGGTGATGATTATACACGGGCTGAGGCAGCAAAGACTCTAGCTAGGTTGACCGCAATTGAGGCAGTCGAGCCCTTACAAGAGGCACTTGCCGATCCCCATGCAGATGTTCGTACTTCGGCATTTTATGCCTTGTGTCAGATCGATAGAGCCTGGGCTAACGATGTTATTCCCATTCGTGAAGCATAATGCTTTCCACACTGATTCGTTCACTTTTTACGAAATAAATGTTTACACGTTAGTCATTTTACCGGCACGACTCCCCACGAAATATGAAACCGCTAATCGGAACTGAGTTAAAGAGATTTCTTCGTGATTACAAACGTCGAAATCGACCACAGCAAGCCCTCAGCATATTACTCCAGAGTGTCGAGTATCCGGCGAATGTCGGATCAATTTTTCGCCTTGCCGATGGTGCTGATGTCAGCGAACTATTGCTAACCGGCATCACGCCAAGCCCGCCGCATCCAACGATTGACAAGATTGGTCGTTATAAAAGCAAACGGGTGCGCTGGCGATATATTGAATCCGCGCTTGAAGGGATCGCCCAGGTTAAGAAGCAGGGTTACGAAGTCGTTGCCGTTGAACTAACCAATACGGCCGTCCCTTATTTTCATTATGATTACTCCCAAAAAGTCTGCCTGGTAGCCGGACATGAGGATCACGGGGTAACAAAATCAACTCTGGCTGCTTGTGACGGATCTGTGTTTGTTCCTATGTACGGGTCAGGTCGTTCCCATAACGTTCATGCAGCCATAGCTATCGTTCTCTACCATGTGCTACACGCCCCTTTAGTAAAAACCCGTTTGACCCAGGATTGATTTATTCCCCTGACCCGATGATTAGGGGCATGAGCCAGCCTTGCTCTGCATCACTGGTTTACGTATACTAATATCACATCATCGTGCGGGATAATACAACAATATTTCTGGAGAATTGCCATGAAGGTTTCTTGCTTGCAAGAGAATCTAGCCAAAGGGTTGGGAATCGTAAGCCGAGCCGTTAGCACCCGTTCTACGCTTCCGGTGTTGGCCAATGTATTGATGGCCACAGACCATGGACGACTAAAACTTTCGGCTACAAACTTAGAAATTGTCATTACCTGTTGGGTTGGGGCAAAGGTGGAAGAGGAGGGTGCAACAACTGTGCCTGCTCGAACATTGAATGACCTGGTCAATGCCTTGCCGCAAGAGCAAGTTGATCTGACGTTGGATAGTCAAACGCAGACCCTCCATCTATCCTGCGCGAGAACTGAAGCGAATATCAAAGGTATTGACGCGCAAGAATATCCATTAGTACCAGAAGCTGAACAAAACGGCCGGCATCGAATCGAAACGGAGGTATTCAAGACGATGATCAGCCAGGTCGCTTTTGCGGCCGCATCTGATGATGCCAGGCCAACATTGACCGGTGTGCTTACTCGTGTTGAGGACAATAAGATGACGATGGCCGCAACCGATGGATTCAGACTGGCGGTGAAAGAGGTTGAACTGTCGGGACCTGCGGGCGATCCTTTTGAGGTCGTAATTCCAGCTCGGGCGCTAACCGAATTGGCCCGAATTGCCGATGATAAAAGCGAAGAGATTTATATCAGCATGCCCCAGGGTCGCAATCAAGTGATTTTTGATCTGGATAATATCGTGTTGGTTACCCAGCTAATCGACGGAAATTTTCCTGAGTACACACCAGTGATTCCCCAAAATAGCAAAACGCGGACTATCATGAATGCGGGTGAGTTTGCGCAGGCTTGCAAAATGGCTGAGATATTTGCCCGAGAGGCGAATCATACGGCGCGAGTGCGTGTTGAACCCGGAAACGAATTGATGCCCGGCTACGCAACGATTTCAGCGACGAGTACGGAAACTGGGGATAATGTTGCTCAGATCGATGCTGAAGTGGAAGGAGATCCCGTAGAGATCGCTTTCAATGTTCGATTTATGAGCCAGGTATTGGGGGTAATCAATTCACCACAAGTAATTCTTGAGACGAACAAATCGACTGATCCAGGGGTCATCAGGCCGGTCGGTGATGAAGGTTATTTGCATATCATCATGCCCATGCATTTCGGCCGGTGATCAGGTTAGGGTTGTGAGTGTTCCAATGTAGCTGGTAAAGCTTGAGTTGTTCAGTCAGATAGTTAAAATTAATCCAAGGCTTCCAGCACCTTCTGATAAAGAGTAACCGCGTGTAGATCTTCCACCGCATTACATGGCGCGCCCAGGTTTTCGGCGAGCAGCTGAGCCAAACCTTGATCAAACGCCGCATGCTCCATGTTGATTACCACCGAACGAATCCCCGCATCGCGAATCCGACGAGAGATTTGGTGAGCTTCCTGTTGTGGTGGGAGATTAGATAGGCTGACGTTGCCGGCGCCATCCGTTAAGAGGATCATCAAGGGTATTACATCGGGATGTGTTATGGCCTCTTTGCGGAATACTTCGTAGGCTGTCAACAATCCGGCCGAAAGCGGCGTTTTACCCCCCACTGCGATATCGGCCAAGGCTTTTCGGGCAAGCTGCACGGAATTGGTGGGCGACAAAACCAGTGTTGCGTCATTCTTGTTGAAGACTATCAGTCCAACACGATCACGCCTCTGATAGACATCCGTCAGCAGGGACATTATCGCCCCCTTTGTTGCCTCCATTCTTTCAGCAACGGCCATGCTCCAGCTTGCATCAACAACGAAAAGTACCAGATTGGCGGACCGACGTACGCGGACTTTTTCGCGAAGATCGCTTTTCTTTAGGGCAAGTGCCACCGTGGAATGGTCGCGATAACGTTGATACGGTGCGGCCGCCCGCAAAGTAGCATCAAAGGCCAGGTCTGTGACTTTGTCTCGTTGGGGAATACGCGATTGCACATATCTTCCCCGCTTACGATCGGTCTTCGTCTGCGAACGACGTCCGGCAGAACTGCGGGTCAGCTTGTCGAGTTGTGTGTCAAGCCGGCGGGCCGTGAATTCATCACTGGATTGAACAGACTTGCCCCCCTCCCACCAATGGCTGTCTTGGGCGGTCACCGGTACCGATTGGGGCCCGGCTTCCGCCTCGCCGATTTCCGATCCTTCGGATGCGTCGCTATCTACGGTTTTTTTTTACCCGCAGCGCTCTCGGGTGAAGAGTCATCTATCACGTCGCCTTCTTGGCCGCTTCCCCACTCACTCTGAACCTGCTCCAGCCGGTCTTCTAACTCGTAGGCACTGATTGCAGCGTCTTGAAACGGCCGGGCCTTTATGCGATGCGGTAAGGCTAATTCAGCCGCCAATATGACATCTTCGTCAGAAATTGCAGGCCGGCCCATTAGTGCGGCGTGGGCCTGGGCGCCACGAAGGATAACTAAGTCAGCTCTGTGTCCATCAACTTTCAGCGATGCTGTTAGACCGGCGATGGACGCAAGATCCCGTCTCGTGTAGCGAATCTGGTTAACCTGTTCGCGGGCCAGGGAGATCTTGTTAGAAAGTTCCCTTTCTTGGTCATGCCATTGCGCGATGAACGCATCAGGATCGATTTCGAAATTAATGCGGCGTTCCATAATTTGCATTCTTTGTTCAGTATCCATTAGACCCTTGATATTGACCGAAAACGCGAAGCGATCCAGCAACTGTGGTCTCAAATCCCCTTCTTCTGGGTTCATCGTACCCACCAGGATAAATTTTGCCGGATGACTGAAGCTGATGCCCTCACGTTCTACAACATTGACACCCATGGCGGCCGAATCCAACAACAGATCGACGACATGATCATCCAGCAAGTTGACCTCGTCAACATATAGTAACCCGCGGTTGGCAGATGCAAGAACGCCAGGCTCGAAATGTTTTTCGCCTTTTTGAATGGCTATTTCAATATCTAATGTCCCTACGACCCGGTCTTCTGTGGCGCTAACCGGTAGGTCCACAAAAGAGGTTCGCCGAATGGAGGTTACTATCTGATCGTCACCATGGCGAATACGGCATTCATCGCACCACAGATCTGGTCGCCGAGGATTGCAGCTGAAGTGGCAGTCGGCAATGACTTCAATATCAGGTAACAACGCCGCTAACGCTCGTGCAGCGGTGGACTTTGCAGTACCACGCTCGCCCCGAATCAAAACGCCACCTATCTGTGGACTAACCGCATTTAGAATGAGCGCACGCATCATGCGCTCTTGACCAACTATTGCGGTAAAAGGAAAAACACCACGGGTCATCAAATATCTCCAATCGATTTATGATTGCGAATTATACTTCATGGAATGGGGTCGACAAAGGAAACTGTTGTCTGATATTCATTTACAAATAATTCATGATATTTTGCGACCAACCGCTGTGGCAATGGCTTTCATCTCTGTCACCAATTCGGCGTAGCGCTTTGGTTTTAGCGACTGGATGCCGTCGGAAAGGGCTTTCTCAGGATGTGGATGCACCTCTATTATTAACCCATCAGCGCCCGCGGCGACACTGGCCCTGGCGGCCGCGGAAACATATTCCCACTTACCAGTCGCATGGCTTGGATCAGCGATGATGGGCAAGTGGGACATATGTTTAATAACGGCGATCGCATTAATATCGAAGGTGTTTCTGGTGTACGTTTCAAATGTGCGAATACCGCGCTCGCAGAGCATTACTCTGGTATTGCCATGGCTGAGAATATACTCGGCACACATTAACCACTCTTCCATCAGACTGCTCATACCCCGTTTAAGTAAGACCGGGTGTTGGGATTCGCCAACCGCATGAAGGAGCGCGTAGTTCTGCATATTCCTTGCACCAATTTGCAAGATATCTGCATACTCCGTTACCAGCGGTACCAACGCTGGCTCTGTAACTTCGGTAATAATTGGCATGCCGGTTTCTTCGCCGGCTTCTGCGAGGTACTTAAGCCCTTCTTCACCCAGACCTTGAAAAGAATAAGGTGATGTGCGAGGTTTGAAGGCGCCCCCTCGGAGGATATGGGCGCCAGCCTCTTTACAGGCGTGGGCGGTTTCTAGGATTTGGCTCCGGCTTTCGACACTGCATGGCCCGGCCATGAGTACAATTTCATTATCTCCTACCACATGATTGCCAATCGGGAAGGTTGTGCCTGTTGGTTTGAAATTTTGACTGGCCAACTTAAACGGCTCCAATATCGGCACGCAGCGTTCTACGCCAGGAAGTCGCTCAAGCTGGTCAGCTTCAAGAGGCCGACCATCGCCGATTATACCAACGATAGTGCGTTCATCCCCTTCAGATAGATGGACCCGATATCCGGCATCTTCAATTCGAGAAATCACCACTGAGAGTTCCTTCATCTTGGCCTTAGCCCGCATTATTACAATCATCATTATTTAACCTTTTTGAGCGTCTGTTCGATTTTCAATTCTATTCCGTTTTAGGTGAGAGCCACTTGTTTGAGTCGGTGTTCAGGCCAGTGAAATTGATGGCTGCCTCGATTTCCTCATATGGAATCGGAGGTAATTCTGTGCGGTCTGGACGAAGGCCTTTGGCTCTCCGCAAATAAACATGAACGATTTCCCCGGGCGCTTTTTTCGTATTCCAATGAACCAGGATGCGGATGCAGCGAGAAAGTGTGCCTGGCACATGCATTTCATTGCCGCACAACAGGGCAGCATCATACCACCCAAGCTGGCGTGCAGCCAGAGCCGGATAGGTCGCATCAAGATCCTTCGTCGTCGTAAACATAGCGCTGGCGACATCTTCCTGATCAAGCTCATTTGCACGAACTATAATATAGAGCAGTTCACGGGTAGCTGAGAGAATCGCCTCAGCGCTGTTTTCTTCCACTGTCGTTGCTCCCCTGATACCACGACAAACGATTTGGCCGGCAACTCGCTTCGTTTCATTAGAAATGTTACTCATACATAGTACCTTAGTTTGATCCGTAAATTGAGAACAAAAAAAGACCCGACTTATGTTGTCGCGCCTTGTGTTATCGTCTGCACACCCGCCTACTTAACTATCCTAGCGGAACATTCTTCCCATGCTAGCGCAATTGCAGCTATGGGTACTTAAATGGATAGTAATCATAGAAGAAGGCCAATTTTTCCATGAGAGCGTGGGCATAATATCATCAGGGGTCATCTCAGTCAAACTTTGCCAAAGAATGGTTTATGGCACTGGGGTTGACACATTCTCTAACGGAAAGTTGTAATCAGGTATAGCGTTGACCACGACCTGGTACAATTCGATGATAGTTTGACTGCTGGTGAAATAGCCGCTTAACATGTCTTGAAGCAAGGGAGACATCAATAGATCTTGGTATACCAGGCTGGCCAATAGACCCTCATCTTCAGCGATTCCCCAACGGTCTGAACTGGCGACTTCTTCGGTCAGTTGGTGAACAAGATCAACTCCAAAGATCTGCTCAAGAGTTGGACCGCCTGGCAAGAGTTGTTTTTTACCCCAGGCATCGATGAATACCCTTGATTGATCTTGAGTTCCCAACCGTAAGGGCACTTTACGCTCAGAATTAATGGCCAGCCACTTTGAATAGCCATCGTTAAACCAGTACTTTGCAAAGGCAAGCGCCCCATCTCGATTTGCCCCCGAAGTAAAACCCAAACCGGTCAGCTCGCTAAAACCAGAAGAGTCTTCATTAGGCGGGCTACCACTTAATCGAGTGATGTATCCGCTATTCTTCGCCAAAAAGTCTGGCTCGAGGCACTCTGGGCAACCGGGTTTGTTCTGCTCAACGAGCCCTGCCAGATAAGGAAGCACGGCCGGCGTGGTGATTATCATCCCTGTCCGACCCGCTAAATAGGCATTCAATGAACTGATGCCGGTCTGAAATCCGATAGGGCTAATTGGTTTATTAGTTCCCGGTAGAATTCAAGCGCCTCAAGGCAGGCCGGATGTAATAGCGTAACTCGACCCCCTTGCTCAACCAACTCACAGTCGTTGGCAATAGCCAAATATTCAAAGACTTGCTGGGTAGTGACCAACGAGGCATCAGTCGGGACCACGATACCACTGATGGACCCCTCCGGTTCGTAGAGAGCCTCGGCTGCGAGCATTATATTGGTGTAGTTATCGGGTGGATCCAAGTCGAGATTGGAGAACCAATCAGATCGATAGATTATAAGTTGCTGCCAACCATCGCTAGGAATGGCAACCACCTTGCCATCCTCCGAACGGACGGCTTCTAACGCTTGCAGGTCAAATGTATTCTCACCAATATCGAGCAATGACTCAACTGCTAAACTTGGATCCAGGATGCCTTGTTCCGTCCAGCCTGCAGAATAGGTTACAGGGTGAACGATCAAGTCAGGCAATGTGCCAGAGATTACAGCTTGTTGTACGAGTTGGGGGAGCAACTGGGGGGAAACCATAAGAACTTCTACCAGGATTTGCTGCTCGGCCGCAAATTCTGCGGTCATCTCCTCCAGGGCTGTAGCGTGAGCCAGAGATGTTTCGTTTACCCAGAGGGTAATCCGTCCATTTACAAAATCGCTCCCGGTCGAAATTGTATTGCCTGCTGGAACGTCCAGTTGGGCTGTTGGTGTGGGTGCATCTGACACAACTGGCGTAACGGAGGGTGACGGGAGAGCAAACCCTTCCGCACTCCGTGTTCCCAACCTTGGAGGATCTAAGAATTCCGGCCGGCAGGCAGTCGCCAATACCAAGATCAGGAGGAATAACAGGAGGATAACACAGGAAGTGAGTGGGCATCCTCTTGAGGCGAGCGGTGTACGCCTTGCTTTATCATCGCAGCAATTGTAGGACACGTCTATCGATTTAGCCGGTAAATCTCTCTCAGGCCGATCAGAGTAAGCCACGGCTCAACAATATTGATTACATCAGTGTGGGGAATAATGGTGGTAATCAAACCCCCTGTTCCAATCACGTTGGCATCAAACGCATTCATCTCCATTTTGAAGCGGGAAACCATCCCGTCTATTAGTGATGCATAGCCAAAAATCAGACCAGATTGCATTGCATGAACGGTGTTCTTTCCAATACTGTTGGGTGGCGCTTCCAGAGCTACTCGACCAAGCTGTGCGGCGCGGTTGGAGAGTGCCTCGGCGGCCAGACCTAGCCCAGGAGCGATCGCAACACCTAACAACTCACCTTTTGCGGAAACCGCATCAAACGTTGTTGCGGTGCCCATATCAATGACAATGCTGTTGCCCGGGTGAAGATGAAAAGCTGCAGCGGCGTTGACGATACGATCAGCGCCAACCTCTGACGGAGTATCTGTCATTACTTTAATTCCTGTGTTGGTATCCGCCTCAACCAACAGTGGTTCCTGACCAAGATAATCACAACATACTTGAATGAATGTGCTTGTCAGGGGGGGGACAACGCTAGATATGATAGTGGCCCTAACTTGTTGGGCTGCCTCGGCTTCCCTGAGTAAAGCCTTGATATACACGCCATATTCGTCAACGGTTTGGTCATGAACAGTGCGCAATCGCCATTGCTTCCGCCATTCATGGCCATCCCAAAGCCCTAAGGTGATATTTGTATTACCCACATCAATTGCTAATAACATTGAACTTGATTGTAGCTGAAATAGTAAGCAGGTCGCAAATAAATTAGCCCCATTCTTATTCTCATGTTGAACCCTGGATTCTGATTTGACCGTTGATAACGTTGATGTAAACTCGCTGGCCATAAGGCTTTTGGCTCAATGGTAATTGGGTACGTGAAATTCCTCATCCAAGGTGATGCTTGCTTGGGGGCAGACAAGGTTGAGCGTTCCGAACCATTTTTGATTCAACCCATCATAACTCTTAGCATTTGATACGGATGGCGAAAACGATCTACGATTCAACAATGAAGTTAGATATTCCACAGCGGGTGGATAGATAAATTACATATGGCCAGAAAGAACCTGGGTACAAGTGGCGTAATCGAGGCTGCCGGTGGTTTGCTTTGGCGTGATTCCCATCAAGGCCGGCAGATAGCAATCGTTCACAGGCCTCGCTATGATGATTGGACACTGCCAAAAGGGTGGCGGGAGAAAGGCGAAAAATTTATCGAGGCCGCCATCCGAGAAGTCACCGAGGAAACCAATTGCCAGGTAGATATCGGTAAATTCGCCGGCAGTACTAGCTATTTAGTTAAAGGCGTGCCCAAGATCGTTTTATTCTGGCATATGAATCTCACTAAAGATTGCGGTTTCAAAAAGGACACCGAAGTTGATAATTTGGCCTGGTTAGGTGTCGAAGAAGCGATGGAAAGGATGAATTACAAAGATGAAAAGAATCTCTTATTGAGGGCAACGAAGGTTTAGCAGCTGATGAATAACAACGATACCCTCCGAGTTTTTGACGGACATAACGATACCCTACTGGATCTCTACTCACCAAATAATTCGGTAAAGAGGTCATTCTTTGAGCGGAGCGATAACGGGCATATTGACTTGCCGCGGGCCATTGAGGGGGATTATGCTGGCGGTTTTTTCGCAATATTTGTTCCACCGGAGACGGCCGTTCAGAGCACCACCAAAGCGACGGACACAAAAAGGGAAGCTGACAACGTTGATCTAACCGGGGCGCATGTTGATGGAACGTACGCGCAGCGGCTTACCAATGAGATGATGGCGTTGCTATTTGATCTTGAAAGCGAGTCAAATGGTCAATTGAAAGTGGTCCGACGGGTTGGTGAACTCAGGGATTGTCTTAACACAGATAAGGTGGCAGCAATCTTACACTTTGAAGGTGCGGAGTGCATCGAGCCAGATCTTAGTAACTTGAAGGCTTATTACCAGGCAGGATTGCGTTCGCTAGGATTCACCTGGAGTAGACCAAATGCGTTTGGCTGGGGCGTGCCTTTTAAACATCCCCACTCTCCCGACACCGGTCCCGGGTTGACGACGGCCGGCAAAGAGCTGGTCCGGGAGTGCAACCACCAAGGTATCATGATTGATCTTTCCCACCTTAATGAAAAAGGGTTTTGGGATGTGCACAGACTCTCGGATGCTCCTCTGGTGGCGACCCATGCTGCCGTTCATGCGATTTGTCCTTCCACCCGAAACCTTACTGACAGCCAAATTGACGCAATCGGGGAGAGCGGCGGGCTTATTGGCATTAATTTCCATGTCGGGTTCTTACGGCCGGATGGCCGATCTGATCCTGATACGCCCCTGACTGAGATTGTTCGGCACCTCGACTATGTGGTCGAGCGAATCGGCATCGATCATGTGGCCTTTGGGTCAGATTTCGATGGTGCAAAAATGCCTGCTGCACTCGGCGACGTGAGTGGCCTTCCCAGGTTACTTAATACATTGAGACAATCTGGTTACGACGAAACAGATCTTCGTAAGTTAGCCCAGGATAATTGGGTTAGAGTATTGGAACAGAGTTGGAAAACGTAGCTCGACCAAATGAAGGAGAAGTGATGGCGGATAGTGATCGGCATACCGAGATAGTGAACATGGCTGGACGTATCGTCGGAATAGATACGCATGTCCCATTGCTGGATGGCTCATCAGTTCGTTATGTAAATCTTGATAATGCCGCCAGCACACCCGCACTTCAAGAAGTAGTGGATACTGTGCAGCGGTTCATCCAATATTATTCCAGTGTTCATCGTGGTACCGGATTTAAGTCAAGGCTCAGTACCATAGCTTACGATCAAGCCCATGAGATAATTGCTCGTTTTGTTGGGGCAGATACTGTTACAAACACGGTAATCTTTGGAAAGAACACGACTGAAGCGATTAACAAACTCTCATATCGATTTCCAATGGCGGAAGACGCAGTTGTTATCACAACTCAACTGGAGCATCATTCGAACGATCTACCCTGGCGAAATCGGGCAGAGGTTGTTCATGTTCGGGCCACTCCCGACGGCCAGCTGGATGAGGAGGATTTTGACCTCCAGTTAAAGTTACATGCTGACCGGCTGGCGTTAGTGGCGGTGACCGGCGCTTCGAATGTTAGTGGTTACATACTGCCGATTCATCGTCTGGCTCGCAAGGTTCACGAGTATGGGGTCCCCATTCTCGTTGACGCCGCCCAACTTGCTCCGCACCGGCGGATAAATATGCTTTCCGATGACGATCCGGAGCATCTTGATTTTGTGACTCTGTCCGCGCATAAAATGTATGCGCCCTTTGGAACGGGCGCGTTGATCGGGCCTAAGGAGGTATTTTTAGCAGGGCCGCCAGAATATCCTGGTGGGGGCACTGTCGATATTGTTACGCTTGACGAAGTGAGTTGGGCCGGAATGCCCGATCGCGATGAAGCCGGTAGCCCCAATGTGGTCGGCGCGGTAGCCATGGCCGCCGCGGCGCAAGCCCTGGGTGAGCTTGGAATGGATAAGGTGGCCGCCCACGAGGAAGAATTGATTGCTTACACTCTTGAAAAATTAGGCCAGATTCCTGGGATCAAGATCTATGGAGAAACCAACCCAAAGCATGCAAATGTGAAAGTTGGAGCTATTCCTTTTAATTTAGAGGGAATATCACATTTCCTGGTAGCCGCAATTTTGGGCTATGAAGGAGGAATTGGGGTTCGTAGTGGATGCTTCTGTGCTCAACCGTACGTGGTTCAACTGTTAGATTGGAACGAACAGGAGTTTGCCTCCTCGCGCCAACAGATGTTACAGGGTGATAAATCTAACATGCCGGGCATGGTCCGAGCCAGTTTTGGCTGTTACAACACGACTGAAGATGTCGATCGCCTCGTAGCTATGCTCGAGCGGATTAGCCGGGGAGAGTATTATGGTGATTACGAATTGATTCGAACCACAGGCGAACACATACCCCGTGGTTTCGAAGAACCTTTTGGCGATTATTTTCTTTTGGACCGCGATGTTCTCTAAATTCTCCAGCGGTTCCGACCCGATCGTTAGCCAGGGTAAAATATTGTCCGATGAATGATTCCGAGCAATCTGTTTATGATCGGCTTGCCGCCTTTTATACTTCTGGTGAGGTGCCCTGGGATGATAAAGATCCACCGCCGGAGGTCATAGCCTTTCTGGCAACCATTCCAGCGGGAAAGGCGCTTGATCTTGGCTGCGGTTATGGTAGGGCCGCAATTTATTTGGCTTTACAGGGTTGGGATGTTGATGCCGTTGACTTTATACCCGACGCTATTACCGAGGCGGCGAAACGGGCCGCAGAAGCCCATGCCGATGTGAAATTCCATCTATCGAAAGTCACAGATCTTGATTTTCTTGCCGGAAAATATGACTTCGCTTTAGATGTTGGATGTAGTCATAGCCTAAAAGATGGTGAATTGCGGACCTATCGGGATCACCCGCAGCGCCTCATCCGGCCGGGTGGAATCTATATGCTCTTTGCCCGCATGCAGGATGATTTGGGGGACAGTGCTCAAGATGGTCCACCGGCCATGGATTTCCAAGACATTCAGGTCCTTCACAGTGAGGGATTTGAACTGGAATGGGTGGAGCGCGGCCGCACAAAATCCAGCGACGATGAAGGTGGTTATCGGCCTGGTTTCGCTTTCGTCGTATCTGAGCTTCAGCAGGTTCCGCCAACCAACAGCATTCCCCTCAAGGCCGCCATGATTGAACGCGCCGGTTGTGCGAGGAAAAATTGATCTGGTTCCCATGGAGATCGGTGGGAGGGTCAGCCCATCATCCTAGTTCTCTTCCAGGAGGCTCTCTATTGCCTGTTGAAAACCGCAAAAGGCTGCGCGCCCGAAACTGGGTAGCCGTTGATGAAAAATGCGGGCGTTCCGGTTACACCTAATTGAACGCCCTCTTGAAGATCGGCGTTGACAGCAGATTCATATTTCCCGCTTGTCAAGCACTCACCAAAGGCATCTGTGTCTAAACCCAGGTTTTCGGCATAGCCGATGAATATGTTGGTTGGCTGTTGTCCAGCCCAGCGCGATTGGTCCACAAATAGCTGGTTATGCATTTCCACATACTGATCCTGGTCTCCGGCGCAGCGTGCCGCCTCGGCCGCTTCTGCAGCCTGGGGATGTATGCTGTTTAGCGGAAAATCCTTAAATACGTACCGAACGACGCCAGTATTGACATAATCCTCGACAAGCTGAGGAAATGTTTGGGCAAAGTGCCGGCTGCAGAAAGGACATTGGTAATCTGTATATTCGATGATGGTTACAGGCGCTTCAGGATCACCAATAAAGAATGCGTCACCAATTGATACGTCGAGCGGACCTGCGGGTTGCTGGGGTTGTTCTTGTTGTTGTGGGGGCGGGGCGTATGCTTCAGCCAACCGGCCTTCCTCCGCATATTCCACGGCCAGTTCAAAATGGTCGAAGGGCCGAGCACCATTCAGCGGATAGCCATCAACGAAGAAGAAAGGCGTACCGCTGACACCCAATGAGTTGGCCTCCTGGGCATTGGCCTCGATGGCCGCTTCATGTCGTCCACTTTCAAGGCATTCGCTGAAAGCAGCCTCATCTAAATTAAGACCGGCCGCGTATGAGGCGAAGAGAACGTTAATCGCACTGCCGGCGTCGGCCCACTCAGATTGTTGAGCGAACAGGGTATCGTGCATTTCCCAATAAGCATTCTGATCAGCGGCACATCGGGCAGCGGACGCGGCATTCCTGGCATTCGGATGTAGTTGATCCAGGGGAAGATCTTTCTGAGCATAAAAAACACGACCCGTATCGACCATTTCGCTGATAATCCTGGGAAGCGTGTCTAAAGAGTGACGCGAGCAGTAAGGGCATTGGTAATCTGTAAACTCAACGATGGTAACCGGGGCGTTCGGATCACCCATTGTGGCCGCGTAGTCACTTAATATGGCCGCCGGCGTTGGGGCAGCCTGGGGCTGATTCGGTTGTGGGTCCGGTTCGTTGCTGGCCAACTGGCCCCCATCCTTAATCGTTGCGATGGCGTTCTCAAATACTGCCAATGGCTGCGCGCCGACGAGTAACTGACCGTTAATCACGAAGCTTGGTGTACCGGATATGCCTAGCGACCTGCCAGAGTTAAGGTCATCTTCGATTTCTGCTGAAAATCTATTTTCGGAAACGCACTTCTCAAATTCTTCAACATCCAGGTCCAAATCTCCTGCGAAGCCACTAAAAACTGCTTCAGCACCAGAGTTTGACCACTGTTCAACATTGGCAAAAAGCAAATCATGCATAGACCAATAGGAATCTGCACCTTGCTCGCCGGCGCATCGAGCGGCGTTCGCGGCCGGAGCTGCCTGGGGGTGAATATTGTTCAAGGGGAAATCATAATATATCAATACAGCGTCGCCTGTTGCGATCTGGTTTTGGACTATTGAAGGTAATGTCTGTTCGTAAAAACGTGCACAAAACGGACACTGAAAATCAGAGTATTCTTTGATTACAATCGGCGCATCCGGGTTGCCGCGATAGGCATGACCATCTTCTGATAACCCCACCTCTATACCCTGGAAATCAATCATTGCGGTGGTTGGTTCAATCGCAATAGTTGCTGAGGTGGCCACTTCTTCGGTTTGAGGCTTTTCCGGTTCATCTTTGTCCGTTGCCTCTGAGGATGAATTAGATTCTGGGTTGGTTGAATCCATATCCGTCCCAGCCGGATTGTCTACTGATAGCACGGAATCGGTCGTCTCATCAGGCTCTGATGTCTGGGCGCAGGCCACAGCCATCAACAAGAGCATCATCAATAAGAATCCAGCAAACATGTATCGCCGCACGAGTTTTACAGTTAACATAATCTTTATACCTTCAAATGAGTTGCTGGATTATGGCAGTAAGCACAATGAATCGCAAATGTCCATGGTTCCTACGTGCAATCTTCTAAGTGATTACTTACCTATTTCGCCTTTGAGGTACTCGCGGCGCCGTTCGTCTGGGAACAGCAGTTGTGATAGAGTTGGATGTTTCGTTAAACTAACAGGTCAGCTACGTTATCAAGAAAGAAATGGACAACCGAAAAACAGGCACAATGCTGAGCTTGTTGTCTTTGCCGGTTGTGATTCTGGCCCTTGCCTGGATTCTTCCAAACTATTTGCATGCTCAGGAACAAAATGGCATCCAGGTACCGGCTTCCGGAGATGTCGTTTCAGGTATTGTCATTATCGAGGGGATAGCCTGGGATCCTGACTTCTTGCGTTATGAGTTAGCCTTTTATCAGGAATTTCGACCAGGGGCTGATTGGATCGTATTCGCCCAGGGCGACCAGGCCGTTCTTAATGGCACTTTAGCAGTTTGGGATACAACGGTTGGTCTTCCTGATTCGCCAGTTTTTCATGATGGCCAATACCGGTTGAGATTACGGGTCGTGCGAAGCGACTATAACTATGAGGAATATTACGTATCTGGATTGTTGATCGCCAATGAGAATACGACGCCGACCCCTACGACGACTATCACGGCAACCCTGTCTACGGACGTAACCCCACTTGCAGGAACTGCCCTGGCCGCGACGGCCAGAGCTGGGCTGCGGGCAATACCATCATTGACGCCATTTCCAACACCAACTCCATTGGCGCTGCCCGATAATGATCCTCTTAACGCGGGTAATTCAGAAGTTGCGCCAGCCGGCTCGAACCAAACCGGGCTCCTCGGCCGTTTAACGGGTATAGACACAAGTCAATTTAGCCGTGCCTTTTGGTCAGGTGTCAGGGTTGTAGCCTTTATTTTTGCGGGACTGGCTGGGTACTGGCTATTACGTGGATTCTTTAGAGCGATAAAACGCTATCTGCGGGCTCGTAGATAGAAAAAAAAGCAAATAAAGCTGGTATTCAGGAACGCAAGTAATGGATGGAACCAAAGATAGTGATACACAATCCAGCAGAAAATATCTGGTAGTAGGATTGGGAAACCCCGGCCGGCGTTACCGGCGAAACAGGCATAATATTGGCTTCATGGTTATTGATAGAGTTGCCGAGACGGCCGGCATCCGACTTGGACGGGTGCAATCAAATGCCATTGTCGGAGATGGCTCCTTGGCACAAAAGTCCCTGATTCTGGCAAAGCCGCAAACCTATATGAATTTAAGTGGCAACGCCGTTGGCTCATTGGCCCGCTATTACCGGATTCCGATGGCCAAGCTTCTGGTTATTTATGATGAAATAGATTTGCCCTTCGGTACCTTGCGATTTCGCAAACAGGGCGGGTCCGGTGGACACAACGGTATGAAATCCATTATCGATAGGATAGGGCGCGAATTTCCGAGGTTGAGGATTGGTATAGATCGTCCTCCGGGGTATATGGAGCCGGCCGACTATGTGTTGCAAAACTTCAGCGATGGGGAAATTCCTATTGTGACTGAGATGATCGATCTGGCGGTTGCTGCCATTCAATCGTACCTTCAGGATGGGATTGAAACCGCGATGACCCGATATAATGGTCAGATTACTTGAAGATTACGATCAAATGTTTTTGAACTCCAATTCTTTATCTTCAGCTGGTGCTAAATGAATTTGATTGGCGTACTCAAATTTTTTGAGGATTTGCCCGCCTATAACAATCTGCAAGACCGACTGGCCGATGAGATTGGGGTGGCCCCCTTAAAGCTGCCACCGGCCGCGCGGGCGCCTCTGCTGGCCAAATTGTTCGCATCTGGCCAGCGGACAATCCTTTTTGTTACGTCGAGGGTTGATGCTGCCCCGGTGTGGCAACAAGCGCTTGAGGCATGGTTGCCTGAAGAAATTCACCCTCTTCGTTTTCTCGAACCAACCCCACTGCCATTTGAACGAGGGCCATGGAGTAGATTGTCTAGAACGGGTCGATTGACAGCATTCGCTAAGTTACTTGAATACCAACACCCCTTGCTTCCAAAGCACAACAGGCCATTGTTGGTTGTGACCTCTGCTCGGGCTCTTTTACAAAAAACGATTCCCCGCCGGAGGTTCGCGGCCGCAACCCGCTTGCTGCGAGTTGGGCAGGTCATAGATTTAGATAAACTGATTAGTGATTGGCTGGTAGCCGGTTATGCACACAAGATTGTGGTGGAATCTGAGGGACATTATAGTCGCCGTGGCGGAATTCTGGACATTTTCCCGGTCGGCTCGCTTCACCCGATTCGAATTGAGCTATTTGGCGATGAGATTGAAACCTTACGGGCTTTTGACCCTGCCACTCAACGATCCGGTGATGCATTCTCAACCAAGTATGACCATCTTATCATACCGCCGGCTCGTGAGTTAATGCCCGGTGATGCCATCGAACTCGGTCGTCTTCTGGCGGAGGAAGCGTCGGAAAAGGAAGATAATTTGCCGAGCTGGCGTGAAGACGCGGTTGATATTGAAGCGGGCGAAGGGACGCCAAATCTGGAGTACTATTTGCCAATGGTTTATCCCCAGCCGGGGTCCATCGTTGACTTCCTCCCGGAGAACGCGCTGGTCGTCATCGATGACCTGGTTGAATTGGAAGCAGCAATCCGCGAAATACACAGCCATGCGACACAAGTTGCCAGTGAACAAGTAGACTTTCCGCCCGGTTTTCCCCACCCACTCTTCCAATGGAAGGAGTTGATAGAGAAATTTTCGGGCAGGCAATCTCTGGTGTTGGGCCAGGGTGATGCTATTCAAACGACGATGACGCCGGCGCCGAACCTGGCGCTATCGTTCCAGCCTGGGCCACGATATGGGGGCCAGATGCGGCCCTTTATAATGCAATTGCGCGAAGCTGCGAATCGTCAGGAGAGCGCGATAATCGTGAGCCGGCAAGCTCAGCGGCTGGCAGAGTTGTGGCAAGAAGATATGGGCGACGACCTGGCTCTTGAGGTTGACCAGGAAGGGGGAGCCGTTGATTCGGCGACCTTATATAGAAAAGGCCAGATATCATTCGTCCAGGGAACGCTCACTGGTGGCTTCATCATTGAGAGAGGAGTGGATGAGGATACGATTTATCCGGGACGTGAACCTGAGGTGCTGCTCCATCTACTTCCTGAGACGGTCGGCATGGTGTACCGGTACGTAAAGTACGTCACTATTCGCGAACGTAACTTGTAGATATTCCCGTTCTGAGCCCCCGATCATCCTCGATACCAAACCGACAAACTTGCCAATCCCAAACTCGCTATGGACCACGTAATTTCCAGGGGCTATATCGGCAAAATAGGTTTCTGGCGCCACCGGCCGTGGCCTGCTTCGCCGGCGAGGAGCCGGTCGACTCCAACCAAATATTTCCGCGTCAGTAAGTAGATGGA
>PVMK01125002.1_pt1 | contig 35001 bp, 34 predicted proteins | sample 1853481 | NCBI WGS metagenome assembly PVMK01 (sample SAMN08533507, study PRJNA380276) | Marine sediment metagenome, whole genome shotgun sequencing project. | reverse complement strand
TTTCCTGTGTGGTCGCGAATTCTACAGGAAAACAGTGAGTTATGCGGGAGCGCGTCCAGCTTGACCGAGACTTTTAGTCATTAACTAAAATAGTTACTTACGGTACATGCTCTGTAGCAAAACCCTGTTCAACATGGGTTCACTTATGCTTCACCCAGTATGGTTTACCCTGACACAATCCGACACAAAACAAACACCTTTTAAGGTCTGCTATTCAACGAATGCAGGATGCATGAACAATTCCACTATCCAACAAAATATTGGCGCATAAAGTCAATTAATTGGCGTGTTTTGCCAAGCATCAGTTTAGCGCTTTCGAGATAATATTTTTCGTAAAAACTGATGTCCACTGATATGAGGAATATTGGAGTAAAACATAATCTGGCACCAGGTCTAATCATGAGCGCTGACATCATCGCCTGATCATAAAGTAAGTGCTAGAATGGGGCCGATACATAACCAACACAATACAACACCAAAATTCACTTTCCACAATGACTAGTAAGAAATCAAATAAAAAGCCTTTTATTGAAGTTATTCAGAGAATGTTTGAGCAGGATCTGGGAGAGCTGTTGGTACTACACAGAACGGATACAAGGGTATATCTGGGTCCACTGCTTCTTAACAACGGAAAGGTTAGTGTCAAGGATGCGGGACTGTTACCAGATATCAAGGTCAGCGATGTAGATCCCTGTTTTGATAATGGATTTCTTGGATGTGTCAGTCATTCCGAGGGACAGGAATGGGATAGTTTATCATTTCACGGTATGGAGCTATGTGATTTACCGGTCAGTCTTAGCTCTACCGCTCATAGTACTTTAGCCTCAGCCGGTAACGACTACGGTGAAAACCTTAGCGATTTCATCGGCAGTGTCTACAGAGGATTCAAGTTGATGCTGGACAATCAATTCATCCCTGTCCTGCTATTAAGGAATATTCACACTAAAACAGGAGAGAGTGGCATGGCTGTGACTGATTTAAGGATGATGTCGATGGATGTTTCCATGATAAGAAACCTGAATCATGTGGTAAGGGAATCAGTAGAAAAACATCTGAGTTCTGGAGTGGATGATGTAGAAATTCACGATGATCAGTTCGAGGAATTATTCGGTGATTTTATTAAAGATTAAAGCTGTTGTCGAAAAATACAGTCACTGTTTAGAAGCGTTAATAAAACTCTCTGCCAGGTCTTTTGCATGCATTGCTTGATTAGGAAAAAGCTTACGATTCCCCAGTAATAAACTCATTCTGTTCTTAGCCTGCTCATGCCCGTATTTATTGGCGATATAAAACCACATATAGGCTTTAGTAAAATCCCGTTGTACTCCTTCACCATTCACATAAATATTGCCCAGGTTGAATTGTGCCCCGGCAAAGCCCTTTTCCGCTGCCACTTCAAACCATTGTCGTGCCACCTGCACATCCCGTTTCCGGCCATATCCAAGATAATGCATCACACCGAGATAATTTATAGCTGCTAAATTCTCTTCTTCCTTAGCTAACTTATAAAAACCTGCATAAGCAGTTTCGTAATCCCCTTCATCAAAAGCCTGATAGGGATCGTTTGATTTTTCACATCCGCCAGGAAGGCTAATACAGAATAGTAAAAACAGAATTTTACCCGGCAGTAGGTTCATCATAGTAATGAATCAATAAACAGAGGAATTGATGTCTCTAGTACGTTTCTAACAGTCCATCATGCAATTGATAGGTTTTATCCATTTTCTCTGCCAGACTCTGGTTATGCGTCACCATAATAAAACTTGTGCCAACATCCTGTTTTAACTCCAGCATTAATTCAAAAACCTGATCCGCCGTTTTTTCGTCCAGATTCCCCGTAGGTTCATCGGCAAGAATACATTCTGGTCTGGTCACCATGGCCCTGGCTATAGCAGCACGTTGTCGTTCACCACCAGATAATTCTCCAGGCTTATGTTGCAGGCGATCGCCTAGCCCCACTTTCACCAATAATTCTCTTGCCGAACTTGCGGCTGTCTCCGCATCACAGTTATCCGAAATTAATAGCGGCATGGCGACATTTTCAAGGGCAGTAAATTCTGGCAACAAATGATGAAATTGATAGATAAAACCTAAAGATTCGTTACGTAACTTTCCACGCTCTGCATCTGTGAGTGATGTGGTATTTTTACCAACAACAAATATTTCACCTTTGTTGGGTAAATCCAGGCCACCTAATAAATGTAGCAGCGTACTTTTACCCGAGCCGGATGTTCCCATGATAGCAATACTCTCACCGCGTGAGACTTGCAGATTGATGCCACGCAGGACATCGACATGCAAATCCCCTTCGGCAAAGGATTTATGCAGATCAACACATGAAATAATCGATTCACTCATAACGGCATCACTCGTATCCCTTTCATCCATATCCCAATTACTCATGCCCTATCACTCATATCCCAATCATTCATATCTAAGAGCCTCGGCAGGTTGAGTATGCGCCGCCCTTAATGCAGGATAGATTGTTGCCAGTATGCAAAAAATGAACGACACAATACTGATGGTAATCACATCACTCCAATGCATGTCCGAAGGTAAATCACTGATGTAATAAATATCTGGTGACAGGAACTTCAGCCCCAGCATATTCTCAATGGCAGGAATGATGGTTTCTACATTTGATGCTAACCATATGCCACTAATCACTCCGAACAAGATACCAACCACACCAATCAAGGTGCCCTGAATCATAAAGATCGCCAGAATACTTTTAGGACTGATACCAATGGTTCTGAGAACGGCGATATCTGCCTGCTTGTCGGTAACCGTCATGACCAATGTTGAAATGATATTAAATGCAGCCACCGCGACGATAAGTGTCAGGATAAAAAACATCACTGTTTTTTCAGTTTTTAAGGCGCGGAAAAAATTTGCATGTCTTTGTGTCCAGTCCTGTACCCAGAAATAACCGGGTAATTGAGCAACTACATTTCTACTTACCATTGGCGCGGTCAGTATATTATCTGTTTTTAAGCGTAAGCCCGTGGGGCCGTCCTTGCGAAATAAGCGCATGGCATCGTCCATGTGAATCAGCGCCAGGGCACTATCAAATTCATGCATACCGATCTCAAAGATACCTGTAACCGTAAAGCGTTTAAGTCTGGGCAGGATGCCGGCTGGCGTAATATTTATCTGTGGGGCAACTAATGTAACTTTATCACCGACAGTGACGCCCAGTGCTCGAGCAAGTTCTTTGCCGAGTATCACATCAAACTCTCCTGCCACCAGACTTGAGAAATCGCCCATAACCATTCTATCTGCAATCACAGAAACCTTGATCTCTTCTTCCGGCAGAATGCCTCTGACGATGGTGCCATTGACACTTTTTGCATGAGTCAACATGCCTTCAGCATGGAAATAAGGTGCAACACCGACAATTCCCGGGTGGTGCTCAATTTCTTCAGCCAGCATTTTCCAGTTTGAAAGAGATTTACCTCGCTCAACAATCGTCGCATGAGATGCCATGCCCAGGATCCTGTCAGTGAGCTCTTTTTCAAAACCATTCATGACAGACAACACGGTAATCAAGGCCATCACACCCAGGCCAACACCTAGCATAGATGTTAAGGAGATGAATGATATAAAATGATTACGTCGCCTGGCTCTTACGTAACGCAGTCCAATAAAGACTTCGACAGGTTTAAACATGAGCGGCATTATATACTCAAACTATCTGGAAACGCAGGTTTGCTAATGAAACATGGGATCAAAATAAAATTTTTTATATATCGAAGGATCACACTTGAAATTACTCGCAATTGATACTGCCACTGAAGCCTGTTCTGCCGCGCTACACATTAACGGTGTAACAGCATCTAAATATGAAATCGCACCTCGCAGACATGCTGAACTCATCCTGACCATGATCGATGAACTGCTTGCTGAGTCATCATTATCACTCACACAGCTAGATGCCCTGGCATTTGGCCGCGGTCCCGGTGCATTTACTGGTGTACGTATTGCGACAGGCGTTATTCAAGGCCTGGCATTGTCTGCAGATTGCCCGGTTGTGCCTGTTTCAACACTTGCAGCCCTGGCACAGGGGGCGATTTCTGCATCGAAACAGGTCGCCTGTGCGATTGATGCGCGTATGGGTGAAGTCTATTGGGGCTTATATCAGGCGAATGGAGACAACATTATGCAACTTGTCGGTGAGGAGGCCGTGTGTCTGCCCGATGCTGTTCAAATTCCAGCCTCGGATGGCTGGCTTGGTATTGGTAGTGGTTGGGAAACTTATGAGAATGAACTCAAATCCCGCATGAGTGATTCTCTATCTGCCTGTCGAACTGGCGATTATCCCACTGCAGAAGCGATTTGCACTTTAGCTGTAGATGCATACCTGCGAGGTGAAGCTGTAGATGCTGCGGAGGCACAGCCCGTTTATCTGAGGGACAAGGTTACCAGTTAGACGAATTTCATAACGACATAAGCCTATTATTAACATTAATAATATGTTATATATTACTGATATATATGATAATTACTGTTCTAATTAATCAAATTTCGTAACTGCTGATGGGTGGGCAACTACAGACCAGGTTTCTATCTCCCTGTAGATTATCCACCCGACCCACAGGCGGCCAGAATTTATCTTCTCTTAACTCTGGCACCGGAAAAAAAGCTTTCTCGATAGAGTATGGCTTATCCCATTTCCCAACAGAAAATAAGGAATGTGTGTGTGGCGCATTCATCAATACATTATTTTCACTATCAACAACCGCTGATTCAATCTCGGATATTTCCTCTCTGATAGAGATCATCGCATGACAAAATCGATCGATTTCTCTTTTATTTTCACTTTCTGTAGGTTCAATCATTAGCGTGTCAGGTACGGGAAAGGACATGGTTGGGGCATGAAAGCCGTAGTCAACCAGACGTTTCGCAATATCATCAACAGTTACGCCACAGGATTCCTTGATTGGCCGGAGATCAATAATACATTCGTGTGCGACCATACCGTTTTTGCCGGTATAGAGGATTGGAAAATGAGGTGCCAGTCTTTGTGCTATGTAATTGGCACTTAAAATCGCAACCATCGTCGCTCTTCTTAGTCCCGTATTACGCATCATCGCAATGTATGCCCAGGAAATGCTCAGAATGCTGGCCGAACCCCAGGGTGCTGCTGAAATAGTACCAATGGTGCCTGCGCTGCCTGCTGCCGGATTTACTTCTTTAACCAGGGGATGATCAGGTAAGAATGGGGCAAGATGTGCACGCACGCCGATTGGTCCTGCCCCCGGACCACCACCACCATGTGGGATAGAAAACGTCTTGTGCAGATTAATATGCGCTACGTCTGCGCCAATCAGTGCAGGTCTGCATATACCTACCAGGGCATTAAAATTTGCGCCATCCAGATAGACCTGCCCACCGTACGTATGAATTTTTTCACAAATATCCTGAAATGCTTCCTCATAGACACCATGTGTTGAAGGATAGGTAATCATCAACGCGGCAAGATTATCAGTATGTTTTTTTGCCTTTGCTTGCAGATCAGCAACATCGACATTGCCTTTCTCGTCACAGGCAACAATAACTACTTTCAGTCCTGCCAGTATCGCAGATGCCGGGTTTGTCCCGTGGGCAGATGCCGGTATCAAACAGATATCACGATGGCCTTCTCCCCGTGTCTCGTGGTGTTTTTTTATCACCAGCAAGCCTGCATATTCCCCCTGGGAACCGGCATTGGGCTGGAAGGAAAAGGCATCAAAGCCGGTGAGATCACAAAGCATCTCTTCCAGTTCTTCAAATAGTTGCAGGTATCCCTGCGCCTGTTCCAGAGGCACAAATGGGTGCATGGCACTGAATTCACGCAAGGACAGTGCCTGCATCTCTGTGGCAGCATTTAATTTCATGGTGCAGGAACCTAATGGGATCATGGCACGGTCAAGCGCAATATCTTTACGCGATAATTTTTGCATGTAACGCATCATCTCTGTTTCAGAGTGGTAACGCTCAAATACCGGATGCGTTAATATTTCACTGTTACGGTACAGTGATTCAGGAATGCATTCTTCTATACTGTCATCAATTTTCTGAATACCAAGTTCATTATCTGCGTTTGCAGAGAACACACGCCACAGGGCTTTCACTTCATTGCGTCGAATTGTTTCATCAACCGAGATACCAATATGATCTGCATCAATCTTACGCAAATTGATCTTTGCTTCACGAGCACGTGCAATGATACGGCGGGCACGGCCAGGAACACGCACAACAACTGTATCGAAATAACTCTGGTTAATAATTTCAAAACCCAGTTGTTCCAGGCCAGCAACCAGAATTTGTGTGAGACGATGAACACGTTTGGCAATACATTTGAGTCCATAGGTTCCATGATAGATGGCATAGAAACTGGCGATGATGGCAAGCAACACCTGCGAGGTACAGATATTACTTGTCGCTTTATCACGCCTGATATGCTGTTCACGTGTTTGCAAGGCAAGGCGCAAGGCCTTTTCACCTTGAGCATCTACTGAAACGCCAATGATTCGTCCCGGTATGGATCGCTTGAATTTTTCACGAGTTGCAAAATAAGCTGCATGTGGTCCGCCATAGCCCATCCCCACACCAAACCTTTGGCTATTACCAACAGCAATGTCTGCATCCATTTCACCTGGCGGTTTAAGTATGACCAGACTGAGGATATCAGCGGCCACTGTGACCAATGCAGATTGTTTATGTGCAGTCTCCACGACAGGACTAATATCGCGTATCTCACCGCTGGTGCCGGGATATTGAACAGCAACACCAAATATTTCGTGCTGCTGCAGCTCCGTATAGGGGTTGCCAACGACTATATCAAAACCAAGTGATTTGGCTCTTGTTTCAACCACGGCTATAGTTTGTGGAAAACAATCTTCGTCGATAAAAAATGTATTTGATTTTGATTTACTTACCCGCTTTGACATGGCCATGGCTTCTGCAACGGCCGTTGCTTCATCCAGTAAGGAGGCATTAGCCAATTCCATGGCGGTAAGATCCATGATCATCTGCTGAAAATTTAACAGTGCCTCCAGGCGCCCCTGGCTCACTTCTGCCTGATAAGGTGTGTAGGCCGTATACCAGGCGGGATTTTCCAGAACATTGCGCTTAATCACCGCAGGCATGATGGTGCCGTAATACCCCAGCCCAATCATGCTGGTGAAAACCTTGTTACGCTCTCGCATCTTACGCATATAAGTCCCTACTGCGCGTTCACTGTAATTCTCAGTCAATGTCAGTGGTTCGGCTGCAATAATACTTTCTGGCACGGCCCTTTCGATAATTTCATCAAGTGACGATAGTCCGAGGGCTTCGACCATTTCAGCAATTTGTTCCCGATCAAGGCCAATGTGACGACGAACAAAATCGCCTCGCATTTCAAGTTCAGACAGGGACTCTTTTTCGCTATTCATACGTGTCATGGCCGCAACAATTAAAGACCGCCTAGAAATTCGTTATAGGCACTATCATCCATCAATGCATCAACTTCCTCTGGATTGTTGACACTGATGGTCATAAACCAGCCATCACCTTCAGGATCCGTATTGACTGTTTCTGGTTCATCTTCGAGGCTTTCATTGATCGAAAGTACAGTCCCGGTTAACGGCATTTTTATTTCTCCGGCCGCCTTGACTGATTCCACCACGGCAGCTTCATCATCCTTGCCAAGTTCTCTGCCAACCTCAGGTAACTCAACATAAACGACATCACCCAGTTGTTCCTGCGCATAATCGGTAATGCCTACTGTTGCTGTGCCATCTTCTTCCAGCCTGATCCATTCGTGATCTTCTGTGAATTTCAACTCACTCATTTGTCTCAACCCTCCATTATTAATTGCTTCTATGGTAACGATGCTTAACAAAAGGCAGCGCCACCATTTTAACTTGATAAGATTTTTTGCGAATATTTACCTGTAATTGACGACCTGTACTGGCAAATTCAGATTTGATATATGCCATGGCTATTGGTTTACCCAGCGTCGGACTGAACCCGCCACTTGTTATGCATCCTGCAAGCTGTCCTGAATCGTCCAGAACATCCATCCCCTCCCTGAGAGGCACCTTACCTTGCAGCATAAGTCCAACACGCCGTCGTGTAACTCCAGATTCCAGTTGTTGCCAGATAATATCTGCCCCCGGGCAATTACTTTTAATTGATTTATCGGTAATGATCCATTCAATGGCTGCTTCTACAGGGCTGGTTTCCAGTCCAATATCATGACCATAAAGACAGAGTCCTGCTTCAAGACGCAGTGTATCCCTTGCCCCCAGACCAATCATCCTGACCTTGTCATTTTTCAATAATAGTCTGGCTAAATCTTCAGCACTGTTCGCAGGGATTGAAATTTCAAATCCATCTTCACCCGTATAGCCACAGCGATTAATCACACATGGAATACCCTGAATATCAAATGCTCCACCCTGCATAAAATATAACCTGGCTGTTTCCGGTGAAAATTCCTCTAATACGCTGGCCGCTGCTGGCCCCTGTAGTGCCATCAATGCCCTGCCTTGCAGAAATTCAAGCTGGCAATCTTCATTGCTCATTTTATGCATGATGGACTGCAGGTATACAACATCCTCTTGTTTACATGCTGCATTCACCACCAACAGCAGGTGATCCCCCATGTTGGTCACCATGATATCGTCCAGAATACCACCATGTTCATTGGTCAGGACCGAGTACTTCTGTTGGCCTGGTTTCAGATCAGAAATCTTGCTCGGAATTAATGATTCGAGCACAGGTATAACCTGTTTTCCCTGTAGCCTGATTTGACCCATATGCGAGATATCAAACAATCCGGCTTGCGTACGACAGTGCAAATGTTCCTGTTTGATCCCCAGCGGATATGAAACTGGCATTTCATAGCCTGCGAACGGCACCATGCGCGCGCCCTGTTCACAGTGCAGATCGTATAAGGGGGTTTTCTCCAGTGGTGATGATTTATTATTGTTATTATGTGTCATCGGTTGCTGCTTCAATATATTGCGTCGCAGTATTCACTGAAATAACCCTCAATTGCAACCAGAGTATCAGCCATTAACTTCATTCAGACGCCTGGTATGGGTCTCGATTTCGCCAGAAGAATGTAATTTCAGATAACGATAGCCAGCCGCACGACCATCCTTTCGGTATTCGCCAGACTCTGGCATAAATTGTACACAGGTAGAAGGTGATGCCAGCAGGCGTACACCATTTCGCTCAGCGTCGAATTCCTGATGAATATGCCCCCATAGCACCGCCTTGACCTGATTATATTTATCCAATACCGCAAAAAATTCTTGTGGATTATTTAATCGCATACTGTCCATCCAGACGCTGCCGATTTCAACAGGAGGGTGATGTAAACATACCAGCACATGCTTGTCCTGATGCTTTTCCAGCAACTCTCCCAACAAATCCAGTTCCTGTGCTTGCAGTTGCCCCGCATGAGTGTTCAGCAGAAAGGAATCCAGCATGATTATTATCCATGAGCCTATTTTTATCGATTTTGAAGTATGCACGTTACTGGTATTAAGCAGCTTGTGCATCAATGTTGGAGAATCGTGATTACCGGGCAAACAAAAAACTGGCTCAACAATCGAGGTGAATACCTCTAACCACCTTTCGTAGGCAGTGATCCTTGCATCATGTACCAGATCACCTGTGGCTAATATGGCATCAGCTGGCCAATCATTTTCTCTGGCGAGATCGAGCACCTGTTTAAGTGAGGCCTGGGTATCGACATCATCAAAGGTATCATTTTCATCAGCAAAAATATGCGTATCTGTGATCTGCAATAGCTCTGCATAGTCCTGATGAGACGGTTCTATTTTAAAATGATTACTCATGATATTAGCTGGCCCAACGATCGCTAAAAGCAGGTAATCTTTTAATGAATGGAATCAATAATCCATAGCCAAGCAAACCAAAAATATCTGCACTAATATCAAATAACGAAAACATTCTGTGTGGTAAGAAATTTTGAATAATTTCCAATAAAAAAACCATAGACAATCAATGAAACAATTTTAACCGTATTGAAACGGGAATTCGGGAATGAAAAATCCACTAACAGTGCCAGGACAAAAAAGGCCGCAAAGTGATTTATCTTGTCGTACATTGGTGAAACAAATGTGAATTCCAACGCGGTTGTTGCCAGATAGGTAATGACCGCCAGGCTGATACACAACAACACTCTATAACAAATAATATGGCTGCGAGATAATTTCATTTCGAACAAAAGCTACTCATAAATCACTCAGTATCGCCCTGCATTCTTTCAAAAAAGAATGTATCGACATCCGCAAATTCTGTGGTCTTTTTCATGTCCGGTAAGCTCTTGAGAAAAACCCTGCCGTAAGATTTGGTTTTCAGTCTTGGATCACAAATCATCAACACACCGTAATCGCTGGTATCACGTATCAATCGACCTACACCTTGTTTCAAACTGATCACAGCCTGTGGCAATTGGTACGCCATGAATGGATTTTGCCCATTTTCCTGCATCCTGGCTGCACGTGCGCGAAACACAGGATCATCGGGTGGTGCAAAAGGTAATTTGTCGATAATGACACAGGACAGTGCCTTGCCTCTGACATCAACACCTTCCCAGAAACTATTAGTACCCAATAAAACAGCATGTTTTGTCTTGCGGAATGATTGCAATAATTCTGATCGGGGCGCATCACCCTGCCGCATCAGTGGATAATCAATTCTATCTTGCAACAAATCATAGGCCTCATTCATGGCGCGATGACTGGTGAATAACAAAAATGTATACCCCTGGCTTGCCTCAATCACAGGCAATGCCATATTAACAACCGCTTCTGTATAAACTGATTCATTGGGTTCTGGCATGCCTTGCGGCAGATATAGTAAAGCCTGCTTTTGATAATCAAATGGACTATCCCAGGTTTGTGCCGTGGTCTCTGACAAACCAAGTTGATCAGAAAAATGTGAGAAATCCTCTGCAACGGACAAGGTGGCTGAAGTATAGATACAATTACAACCATGTTCTGCCAGACGCGACTGAAATGTTGTTGAAATGTCCAGTGGCGTTTGGTGTAGCAGAAATCCCTGACCTCTGGTTTCCAGCCATTGCACCAGGTCTTCTGATTCCTTTGCAATAAATGTTTGTAGCATTTCGATCATATTGCTGCATCGTCGCCAACAATTTTCCAGCGCTTTTGAACGTCCTGCCAGGCTATCGAGATATTTTTCCAGTGAACTCAAGTTGTTGCGGAATTCCTCTAGTGCCTGTTTTACTTTTTTATCGGCGAATACCTCATTCCAGGCCACACGTTTTTCCTTATGACCAAAACTTAAGCGAAATTTACGCAGACTGGTTTGACACTCCCGAATCTCGTCCAACACTTCTGCCATATCGTTGGCGTCGCTTAGATAAGCCGCCGTAGTATCACTAAACAATTCACTGAATTGACGGCTACTTAAGGACTGACTGAAAAATTCAGAGGCCAGTGCCGGTAATTGATGGGCTTCATCAAAGATAATTGTATCTGCCTTTGGTAAGACTTCACCAAAGCCTGATTCACGCAATGCCAGATCAGCCAGAAGCAAATGATGATTAACCACGATGACTTCGGCTTCGTTCGCCTTGCGCCTGGCCTTGAACACAAAACAATCATCATAAAAACTGCACTCCTGCCCCAAACAGTTTTCTGTATTCGAAACAATCCTGGAACGAATTGCCGCATCTTCTGGCAGCTCTATTAGTTCAGCCAGATCGCCTTTGTCTGTCTGCGTTGCCCATTGTTTGACCATGGGAATGTCAGATAAATCTTCTTTCGTGGCATAATGAAAATTCCCATCAACATTTTCAAGTCTATGCAGGCAAAGATAATTCGCCCTGCCTTTGAGCAAAGCTGTCACTACCGGTACATTTAATGCCTTGCGTACGATTGGTAAATCTTTGTAATACAATTGGTCCTGCAAATGTTTGGTACCCGTTGAGATGATCACGCGTTTGCCCGATAGCAATGCCGGCACCAGATAAGCAAAGGTCTTGCCTGTTCCAGTGCCTGCCTCACATACCAGTGAATCATCATTGTTCAGGACATCAGCGATGGTCTGTGCCAGTTTCTGCTGTTGAGGACGTACGGTAAAGCCATCAATACGTTCTGCTAATGGGCCTGTTTCGGAGAGGATATCCTGAACATCAAACATTATTTATGGTCGTCCTCTCAGGCATTTTCTATTGGGAAAGTGAGCACTTCACGAATGTCTGCAGCCCCTGTCATTGCCATTAGCAGTCGATCGATACCCACAGCAACACCTGCGCAGTCAGGAAGACCTTGTTTCAGGGCATCGATAAATAAATGATCGATGGCCAGGTCTGGGCGTTTTTCTTTTTTTCTCAATGCCAAATCCTGTTCAAACCTGGCAAGTTGTTCTTCTGCATCTGTCAATTCATGAAAGCCGTTGGCGATCTCCATACCATTAATAAATAATTCAAAACGTTCAGCGACCTGTGGAGCTCCGTCACTGAGTTTTGCCAGGGCACATTGGCAGGCAGGATAATCATATATAAACAATGCCCTGCTGTTGCCCAGGGTTGAGGTAATTTTGTTACTAAAAATATAATCCAGTAATACCGAGCGTTCTTCCATGGTTGATGACAAACCATACTGTTGGGCCAACATAGTTAATTCATTCGTATCACAGGTATGCGGATCCAGGCCTGTATGATCTATAAATATTTCAGCATAACTTGTTTTTTCACAATGGGTGATCGCAAAGTGATGCAAAAATATCTCAAGTTCCTGCATTAACTGTTGATGATCATAGCCGGGCTGGTACCACTCCAGCATGGTAAATTCCGGGTTATGAAGCTTGCCTTGTTCCTCATTTCTAAAGACTCTGGATATCTGGTAAATAGCGCCTGTTCCTGAAGCCAGTAAGCGTTTCATGGCGTATTCAGGTGATGTCTGCAAATATAAAGTCCTGGCTGAACCTGTCTGTGGACTGGAATATTCACTGCGAAGACTGTGCAATTGTACATCTGTGACTGTCGCATGTGACAAAACTGGCGTTTCAACTTCCAGTATATTCCGTTCGGCCATGAACTGACGTATTTTGGTGTATGTTTCAGCCCTCAGCTCGATTAATTGCTTATCAGCGGTCGGACGCCAGGACTCTGACATTTAGAAGTTCACTTAATGAAAATAATTCTTTAGATGTTGTGCTGTGGAATATCTAATCCCTGGCCCTGCTGACATACTCACCTGTTCGAGTATCAATTTTAATCAGCTCTTCATTTTCGATAAACAAAGGCACCTTGACGATAGCACCTGTTTCCAGTGTCGCCGGTTTCGAGCCACCAGATGCGGTATCACCCCGCAGGCCCGGGTCTGTATCTGTTATTTGAAGAATGACAAAATTCGGGGCGGCTACCGACAATGGCGATCCATTCCACAATGTAACTTCACATATCTCTTCACCTTTTAACCACTGCGCAGCATCTTCTACAGCCGGTTTGTCTGCTGGATATTGTTCAAACGTTGTTTGATCCATGAAGTACCAGGTATCACCATCGTTGTAGAGATATTGCATGTCCGTATCCATAACATCTGCTGCTTCTACGGATTCACCAGATTTATAGGTCCTTTCAAGGACTCGACCATTTTTGAGGTTGCGCATTTTGACGCGGTTAAAGGCCTGACCTTTACCTGGTTTTACAAACTCATTCACCAGAATGGCAAATGGGTCATTATCAATCATAATTTTCAGGCCTGCCCTGAACTCATTAGTGCTATAGGTTGCCATGAACATCTCTTCCAAATATTCTGTAAAATAATCGCGCATCATACCGTGAATAAGGGAAGACATGCAGCATAGAAATTGGCAGAACATATTACAGCAGGCAAGCGCCTCACCTGAGGAGCTACTCGATGAACTCGAGATTGAAGACTCTTCATTAATCTCACGGCAGGCCAATCAGGACTTTCCACTGCGAGTACCAGCAGGATTTATCAGCAAGATGAGTAAAAATGATCCTGCTGATCCCCTGTTCAAACAGATATGGCCTTCTGCTGAAGAAGAAATCGATCAAATTGGCTTTAGCAAAGATCCGCTTAATGAAGTTAACCGTCAGGCTGCTCCCGGTTTGCTGCATAAATATCAGGGAAGAGTGTTACTTGTCCTGACAGGTGCCTGCGCGATCCATTGTAGATACTGCTTTCGCAGGCATTTCCCCTATTCCGATTCGAATCCATCAGGGGAAAATCTGCAAAAGGCCATAGAATACCTGCAAAAAGAGACCAGTGTGACCGAAGTGATCCTGAGTGGCGGCGATCCCCTGTCTATTTCTGATGCACGTCTTTCTGACCTGGTATCACGATTGGCTGAAATACCTCATCTAAAACGACTACGGATCCACACCCGTTTTCCAGTGGTCGTCCCGGAAAGAATCAATCAGGCATGCCTGGACTGGCTAAGCAAAACACATTTACAGATTGCGGTTGTTTTACATGTAAATCACGCCAACGAACTGGATAATTCAGTGGCACAAGCCATATTGAAGTTAACAGACCATAATATTTCGTTATTTAACCAATCCGTACTATTAAAAGGCATCAATGATTCTGCTGATGCTCTGGTGGAGCTGAGTGAGGCCCTGTTTAACTATGGGATTATTCCGTACTACCTGCATTTGCTGGATCCTGTGTCAGGGGCAGGCCATTTTGAAGTGGATGAATCCAGTGCAAGACTACTAATGCAGGAGATGCAAAAAAGATTGCCTGGTTACCTGCTACCAAGGCTGGTTAGAGAAGAGCCTGAAATAGCCCACAAGACTATCATCACTTTTTAGAATTTTACCAGTTGGTATTTTTTCTCGTCACTGGGCTAACAATTCGATATAATTCCTCCCCAATATGTATGAATTAAATGCACTTAATTCCCTAAATGTCTGAACAAGATATAAACCAGATTCTCGTCATTGACGATTCGGTGGATTTTAGAAATCTATTGATCAAGTTTTTTGAATCTGTCTGTCCAGGCGCAACCATTGATGAATATGACCCTGCTGATGGCAAACCTTCTGGGACATTTCCCTGGGGGCAAATATGATCTGATTATCCTGGATTATGACCTGGGTAATGGAGAAAGTGGCCTCGAGTGGCTCAGAATATACAAGACTTCCAGCAACTTCCCCCCAACAATCATGCTAACAGCACAGGGGAACGAAGAAACCGTTGTTAATGCATTTCGATATGGTGCACAGGATTACCTGAGAAAAGACGGCTTAACCAAGGGTCGTATGGTCGAATCCATTAACAACGCGTTCAAAAGATATAAGGTAGATTCGAAGAAGGCAAACACAGAACAATTATCTGTGCATCTCTACAAAAAAGAAAAATTTTATCGATCCCTTGACGAAGTAAAAAATAAAGACGTTGTTATTTTCATTGAAATTGACAAATTCCAGTCACTCAAAGATGACATTGGTATGTTGTCTGCTGATAAGACCGCAAACTTTGTATCAGAGGAAATTTTAAAACAAGTCACTGACTCGGAGCATACTGGAGAGGTAACAAGGATCGGCGACTCAAGTATTGCAATATTGATTCATGATCACGAGAAAGAAGATAAAGGCGCGGACATTTGCGAACAAATTTGTGAACATTTTAATGATACGAAATTCGATATAGATGGAAAGACCATTGATTTTTCTATTAGCGTTGCCTCGGTCTATGTATCTGATGAACCTATAGATGCAGAAACTATTATGAAACAACTCGATATCTCCTGTCGTGCTGCCAGGCACACGTCTGGACATTCGTATGTAAGCAACAAAGCAAAGAATAAAGATGAAATAGAAATCGATGAGAAGTTGAGCGCTAGTGTAATAAACGCATTCAGTGAAAATCGAGTAAAACCTCAATATCAGTCCTTTATCAAACTCTCCGATATAGATTCAAGATTCGAGGCCATAGAATATTTTCAGGTTAGAATCAGTTTACTCGACCTTGATGGTGAAACCATTGAAGCAAGAGAATTCATTCCAGTTGTGGAAAATAAAGATATGCAAAAGGAAATGGATAGATGGGTAATCAGTTCCTGTTTACAGGAAATTGCCAGATCTGCTTCAACTGGGTCACGATATTCCGGTTTTTTTATTTCTTTAACAGAAGACTCACTAACAGACATGATGTTTCCAAAGTGGCTGGAATCAGAACTGATTTTGCATGGAACTTCAGATATGGCCAATTCGCTTGTTCTGGAAATAAGCCTCGACAACTACAGGGAATATGAGAAACAAGCTAACTTTTTGATCAACTCACTTGGTGAAAAATATACTGTCCCGTTTGCACTATCTGAAATCGCCGAGCCTTCAAATCTTGAGAAGATCCTGTCTCAATCAAAATTTGATTTTATTATATTTTCGCCATTCACCAGTGAAAATAAAATGGCTAAAAATGACATTATAAAAATCGTTAACAAAGGGAAGGAGTTTTCGTGCATATCAGTGGCAACCAAGATTGAGGATAATGATGCGATGATGACAGTGATGAGTTGTAATCTGGATATTATCTCCGGTTATTTTCTGCAACCACCACAGGCGAACATCATGGAAACCGAGGTACTTGAAGTCTGAATACAGCAGGGGAAAATAGCTAGCAGAAGCTATTAAATATATCGCGTGATTGTTTCTTTAAAAAGATCAGCTTTTACTGGTTTAATCAGGTAGGAGTCGCAGCCGGCAAGATTACCTTTAATCTGATCAGCAGCAGATGAACTTCCCGTGAGCATAACAACAGGTGTCTCTTTACAGGCATCATCTGCTTTTATTGTTTTACAAAGATCGTAACCATCCACTCCTGGCAAAATAACATCCAGAAAGATTACGTCGTAGCGATTGTCCTTGATCAATTCCAGTGCCCTTTCTCCAGTTTCTGCCAAATCAACATTATTTGCGTAGCCTTTTAAAGCCATATTCATCTGGATTCTTACCGGCAAACTGTCATCAACAACCAGCACTGAATTCAGGCTTTTTCCTTCAGTCTCAGCTGATGCAGATGCATCCATCTTCATATCAGGATCTGTGGATTCCAGTAATTGATCATCTTTAAATGCACCATCATCACAGGAATCAAACTCTTTGGCTGCCACTCTTTCAAACAAAGAGAGCATTCTCGTCGCAATAAATGGTCGTCGTGTATAATAATTCTCAGTATCTCTGGATCTTATACGCGTAACTCGCACCGCGGGAATAGAAGAATATTCAGTATCCTCAATACACAGTGACTGCCACTCATGAACTGAATCAGCATCATCGAAATTCACTATCATCATTTCAGGTTTGCCAGCTTGATCTTCATCATAGAGGCTAAATGAAGTTGGCCTTGTCCTGGACAACATGAAAATAGCATTCAGCACTTTATTTTCATGCTCTGAAAGACCGATAAATTTAACTGTGTGCGGCTTCTTGGTTCCCATCATTACTGCTTATTATTAATGGCGTTCGTTAATGTTAGCGTAATGTATGTTTTTATTCTATACCCATCAACTGCATCTGGATTTTAATGGTAAATTTAAGTTAAAATTACTCTGAGATTTATGGTGACAGAGTGTGCAAGCAGATGCACAATGACCCAATTAACAAGCCGCTATGGCATTTTAGTTATTCATACATAGAGAAAACAGGGAAATTTATGTCATATCTGAATATCAGTAAAGTTTTGGTCATTGACAAATCAGCGAGATTTCGCCGTCAATTGTCACACTTTTTCTCTCAAATTTTTCCAAATGCCGAAGTTAAGGAATATGAACCTGAACAAGGCTGTCCTGATCACACCTTTCCATGGCATGAATTTGACCTGCTGATCATGAATTTCAAACTGGGAACAAATGCTAGTGGTCTTGATTGGCTGAAGATATGTAAAACTGGCGAAAATTTCCCGGCAACGATCATAACTACAGATCAGGGCCATGAAAAAATAGCTGTCAGGGCTTTCCGTTATGGTGCCCATGATTACCTCAATAAAGATGGTCTATCAATCTCCCTGTTAAAAAAATCTGTGCATCGTGCAATGAATAAACATGCTGGTGAAACCAGTGTGGATGATACTCAGCTGTTACAGAACAAACTCATCAATAGAGTTAAACTCTACCAAAGACTTGATGATGCTCACGAAGATGGAGCCCTGTTACTGGTTTCTATTGATGACTTCGATGAAATTCATAACAAAAACGGGTTATTAGCAGCTGATGACCTGGGAAGCCACGTAGCAGATGTCATAGTAGAAACCAGTTCAGCCATGGATATTAATGACGCCGAGATTATCAGAATGAATGACGATACTACCGCCGTGATAATGCTCGGAGCAGAAGATGATAATATTTATGCCGACTTTTCCAAGGAGCTTTGCAATAAAATAAGCGCTTCACCCTTTCGAACATGATGGAAAACCTATCGATTATAACATCAGCATTGGAGTTACGTTTATAAAAGAAAGTTCTCATGGCGCGAAGACCAACATCTCCTGCGCTGATGCTGCAGTGAGACTGGCAATGGAGAGTGATGAAAATTCATTTATCGTCTTCGGTGGTGATGCACAGACCACAAATGTTGCCGATCAAAAGCTGGTTTTGCACATTCAGGATTCGATTAAGGAAGACCGTGTACAACCATTCTTTCAACCCATAATCAGTGTTTCAGAAGCCACAGAGGTTCTTGATACAACAATATACCAGCTGCGCACGAAATTAATTGACCTGAATGGCCAATTACTGGGATATAACGATTTTTTCCCAATCCTGAAACAGAACAAACTTGTTAAAAACCTGGATTTCTGGGTCATCAGGCATGCTATCGAAAGATTGCACAAGATTAAAATCGACGGCCAGGATAAAATAGGGTTTCTCATTTCCCTGGAAGAAGAGAGCCTGTTAGGTAAGGGACTTGTCAAATGGATTGATTCACTAATCGATCATTATAAAGATCCTGGCCTGGCATCATCCATTATGTTCGAGATTCGTTCAGAACAATTTATTGCCCTTCAGGATAGTGTCCTGGATATAATGATGAGTCTAAGAGACAAATATGGAATCTCATTTGCATTGACTAATGTTCATGGCTTATCCATTTTAAAAACATGTACACACAAAACATCGTTTGAATTTGTAAAAATACCCATGTATACAACATCGGATGCCGGAGACAAGGCAATCAATACTGATGAATTACGTCAATTGATTGCAAGCTCCAGTGAGCAGGGATCACTTACTATTGCGGAAAAAATTGATAATGCAGATTATCTTTCCACCGCCATCGAATGCGGGGCAGATTTTGTATCAGGTTATCTTGTTCACCCACCACAGGAAGACATTTCATCAGATTACGAGGTGGTAATGTAATCAGAGTTATACCTCGATAGCCTGCATCCCTGATATATTACGGAATCCTCTAGGCAACATATTACCGCGGCGACCCCTCTCTCCCCTATAATATTTTATGTCTGCCGGTTTCAGTTTTAATTGCCTTTGTCCTGATTGCATCACCAGGGTTGCTCCATCTGCTACGACAGTCATTGCAACAACATATTCCTCACGGGCCTTTAATTTTGCCGGAGGGATCTGAATAATCTTTAAGCCTTTGCCCTTGGCTAATAGTGGCAGATCAATCAGTTTAAATACCAGTAATCGACCTATGGTGGAAACAGCAGCAATCAAGTCCATTTTATAATCATTTACAGCAACAGGCTGTATTACCTTTGATTCTTTGGGTAAATTGACTACCGCTTTACCATTTTTATTCTTGGTCACCATGTCTTCCAGTTTTATAACAAAACCATAACCGGCATCGGATGCCAACAGGTAAAGCTGGTCCCCTTCTCCCAACATGACACCTTCAAAGGTGGCACCATCTGGAGGGTTAAGCTTGCTGGAAACCGGTTCGCCATGACTTCTTGCAGAGGGCAATGAATGTGTAGGCAAGGTATAGCAGCGTCCGGTTGAATCAATAAAAACAGTATTTTGATTACTGCGTCCCGTAGCTAAACATTTAAAACTGTCCTCAGCCCTGTAATTCAAACTGTCTGGATCTATATCATGACCCTTGGCCGCGCGAACCCAGCCCTTGTTAGATAATATTACGCTCACGTCTTCTGTCGGAATTAATTTTGTTTCATCAATCGCCTGCGCTTCTTCACGTTCAATTAATGGAGATTTCCTTTTATCACCGAAGGCCTTGGCGTCGGCCTTCAGTTCCTTACTTACCAATGTTTTTAACCGTTGTTTGGAACCCAGGGTAAGTTGTAGTGCCTTCTTTTCTTTACCAAGTTCTGTCAGCTCGTCCTTGATTTTTATCTCTTCAAGTTTTGCCAGTCTTCTCAACTTAAGCTCAAGTATGCCTTCAGCCTGAATATCAGATAACTTGAAACGCTTCATTAGAACAGCTTTGGGATTGTCTTCCTGCCGAATTATCTGGATTACTTCATCGATGTTCAGGTAGGCAACCATCAAGCCTTTCAATATATGAATCTGTGCAAGTATCTTGTCCAGTCGGTACTGCAGGCGTTTAGTAACAGTCGCTGTGCGGAATGACAGCCATTCCTTCAGGATCGATCTCAGATCCATGACTTTGGGACGACCATCTATACCGATAATGTTCATATTGACGCGATAACTACGTTCCAGATCTGTTGTCGCAAACAAATGAGACATGAGGTCGTTGCGATCAACCCTGTTGGATCTGGGGATTAATACAATCCGCACAGGGTTTTCATGATCTGATTCATCACGTAAATCATCCAGCATGGGTAATTTTTTCGCGTGCATTTGTGCAGCAATTTGCTCAAGTATCTTACTGCTTGAACATTGATGTGGTAATGCCGAGACAACAATATTGCTATCTTCTTTTTCCCAGACGGCCCTCATTTTCACTGAACCATATCCGGTCTTGTATATATCCAGAATATCTGCTTTAGGGGTAATGATTTCTGCGTTGGTAGGAAAATCCGGACCTTTAACATGTTCAAAAAGATCTTCTACAGTTGCTTTTGGTGATCCCAGTAAGCGAATACAGGCACTGGTCACTTCGATGAGATTATGTGGCGGGATATCTGTCGCCATACCCACGGCAATTCCTGTTGTACCGTTTAACAAAATATTTGGCAGCCTGGCTGGTAATAATTCGGGTTCCTGTAGTGTGCTATCAAAATTAGGCAACCATTCAACCGTACCCAGCCCCAATTCGCTCAGCAGTACTTCAGCATAGGCCGTCAGTTTCGATTCTGTATAACGCATGGCTGCAAATGATTTAGGATCATCCATAGAACCCCAGTTGCCCTGGCCATCAATCAGGGGATAACGATAGGTAAATGGTTGTGCCATCAGCACCATGGCCTCGTAACATGCGGAGTCACCATGCGGATGAAATTTACCGATGACATCACCCACAGTACGAGCAGATTTTTTATATTTTGATACAGACTTCAGGCCCAGTTCTGACATGGCATAGATGATGCGTCGCTGAACCGGCTTCAGGCCATCACCGATATGGGGCAATGCCCTGTCCAGAATGACGTACATGGAATAATCAAGATATGCCTGCTCAGTAAAATCCTGCAGTGGTCTTTCTTCGTTCTGTTGAAAATCAAAATTACTATTTTCGGCCAATTTATTTTCCTCTATAAAAAATCATAGCAATACCGCCAATTATGGCATTGTATTCCACTTTTCCATGACTTTGATGTAAATGTCAATCTTGTCACCTGCTTGTGATTCAGTTAGTTTATCTGACAATTCAAACAGGAGTATTTTGTGGAAAATTTTACACCAGTTCCGGCATTTGCAGGCGGTCTTTTAATAGGATTGAGTGCAGTTATCATGTTGCTTTTTAATGGCCGAATCACAGGTATCAGCGGCATCATGGATGGCATCGTTATCAATAGTAAACATGGTGATCGAGTATGGCGTATTTGTTTTTTGCTCGGCCTGGTGCTTGGAGGGTTTCTATTCAAGCTGATTATGCCAGATTCATTTATCCCAAGAGATGGATTTTCACTTGTACTGCTGATCACTGGTGGTTTCATTGTTGGCATAGGTACACGCATGGGTAGTGGTTGTACCAGCGGCCATGGCATCTGTGGTATCGCAAGGTTTTCGAGGCGTTCTATCCTGGCTACAGTGATCTTCATGTTAACCGGGGCAATCACCGTCTATCTCATTCGTCACATGGCATTTTAAAAATATGAATAGAATAATAATATCTTCAATATCCGGGGTTCTCTTTGGTGTCGGTCTCGGGGTATCAGGGATGATAAACCCCAACAAGATCCTGGCCTTTCTTGATGTCACAGGTGACTGGGATCCCAGCCTTGCATTTGTTATGGCAGGGGCCTTACTTATAACAACAATCATTTTTCGGCTGATCCTGAAACGGGACAGACCGATATTTGATCACCATTTCAGACTACCCACAAAACAGGAACTCGACCCTCATCTTATCGGGGGCGCTGCTTTGTTCGGCATCGGTTGGGGAATGACCGGCTATTGCCCGGGGCCTGCCATTGCAGCTATTGGTCTGGGCCTACAGGAACCAGTCATCATGGTTCTGGCCATCATTGCAGGCTTCCATGCCCACAAATTCATCTTTGATAATTGATTCTAGAATTTCCAGGAATACCCGACTTCGAGGGCGTTTTGATCCATTTCAATTGATGCGGGAATACCAAAGGCAGACACATCTACGTCCTGCTTTTCATGAAATGCATGCATGTAGGCAAAATTCCACTCGCCATTCTCATGAGGGGCATAGGTAAAGCCGACTGTTATGTGATGTTTATTTATCGCAGGGGCAATGATGTTGAACAGTATTTGATCGTCAGGTATGGGACTGTCGTTATAACTATAACCCGCCCTCAATGTCCATTTATCATTGTAGTTATATACAGTTGCAAAACGGTATACATCAATGTCCTCCCAGCCAAAACCCAGACCATTATCAGCACCCAATAGACCTGACCCTGCGGGGAGCACAGGGCCTATACCTGGACCACCAAAGACAGGGCCTGGATTCGCAATTGAGTCCACTTCCCCATAGAAAATATGTTCATAATCAAATATTAATTCCAGTTGATTTGTCGCCTGAAAATTAATCCCGGCGGATACAGTTGCTGGAACATCAAAGCCACCCTGCTCTGCAAATAACTCGCTGTAATCATCGAAATCAGTCATATAAACCTTGCTTGAGGCAGAAGCTCCTAACCTTACCCTGTCCGTCACCTGCCCAAGCCAGCCGCCACGGACACCTGCACCGAAAGACCACTCATGACCGTTATTTGTCAATTTTGTACTGGGGCTGGCGAAAGAGGCTAGACCACCCGGCGGTGCAAAAGGCACAAAATCTCCCAATCCTCTTGCTTCGAAAACTTGTGCAGCTAGTAATAAAGACAAACCAAAGGTATGTTTATTATTTACCTTGAATGATAATGTCGGGGCAGCGATCACTTGTGCAAAATCTACCCCAAGCGTTCCTGTGTTTGGTAATCCGGTACCCGTTCCCGGTGGTGCTCCGTTAAGTTGCGCAAAGGCCTGATCATAAATATTGGTTTTATAGGTGGTATTCATCCCGCCATTGGCATAAACCGACAGGCCAGCCCATAGTTTGTCCGAAATCTGCCTGGTAATACCAAAATTCGGGATCAGAAAATAATCACGGGTACTTTCATCTTCGACTTTAGCAGTACCAGGCAACCCTGTCGCTGTTGGGTCCAGTGAAGCTTCTCGAATGGGCATAAATAGCTTGAGACTGAAGTCAATGCGTTCGCCAACATGCGCCATCCCTGCAGGATTATTGCTGGCACTCAATGCATCTTGAGGTGATGCCACTGTTGCACCTGCCATGCCCATTGATTTAGGCCCATATCCCGATGCGAAATATCCAGTTGTTGCCTGGCTAGCCTGTGCAGCAAAAATCAGCAGTAAGGATACGTATAATTTATATTTTCTCAACATTACTCTATTTCCTGAACTTATCGCCTACGCGTACACAATCAACAGACACAAGTCATGCCTGATTCAGATCGCGAGCGATCTCTCCAAAATGAATTAAACTTGATTCAAGACTTTGTTTTTGTCTGATTTATCTTAAAAGATGCATCAGATAATGCCCTCACGGCGGCATTCTATAGACTTACGGGGGTTTAACCAACGATATTGCGTGTGATTTACTGGAGTGTTGCCAGATTTCCTTTGGATTCCAGCCATGCCTTCCTGTCTGAGGCACGCTTTTTGGCCAGTAGCATGTCCATCATTTTTTCGGCCTTTTTAACATCGGGTAATGTCAATTTGACCAAACGCCTGGTCTCTGGACACATGCTTGTTTCACGAAGCTGCAGGGGATTCATCTCACCCAGACCTTTAAAACGTTGCACATTGACCTTGCCTGTCTTTTTTTCAGCAGATATTTTGTCCAGGACGCCCTGCTTTTCAGATTCATCCAGTGCGTAAAACACCTCCTTGCCTACATCAATTCTGTACAAGGGCGGCATGGCAATATAAATATGCCCTTTTTCAACCAGTGGCTGAAAATGTTTCATGAATAGGCCACATAGTAACGTAGCGATATGTGCACCATCAGAATCAGCATCAGCAAGCACACAGATTTTGCCATAGCGAAGACCATCGAGATTATCTGAACCTGGATCGACACCAATCGCAACAGCGATGTCATGAACTTCTTTTGATGAAAGCACCTGGGATGAATCGACTTCCCAGGTGTTTAATATCTTTCCTCTTAAAGGCATGACTGCCTGAAATTCCCTATCACGTGCCTGTTTGGCAGAGCCGCCCGCAGAATCACCTTCGACGAGAAATATTTCTGTCACAGACAGATCCTGCATTGAACAATCTGTTAATTTTCCCGGTAGTGGAGGACCGCCACTTATTTTCTTGCGTACAACTTTCTTGCTTGCCTTAAGCCTTATCTGTGCATGGTCAATGGCCAACTCGGCAATACGCTCACCCATTTCAATATGCTGGTGTAACCATTGACTAAAACTATCGCGGACAATACCGGATATAAAAACAGCACATTCTCTGGAAGAAAGGCGTTCTTTTGTCTGTCCCGAAAACTGTGGATCATCCAGTTTCACGGAAAGAATATAACTACAACGGTCCCAGACATCTTCAGCTGAAAGTTTCAGTCCACGTGGTAACAAATTACGTGATTCACAAAATTCCCTCATGGCCTCTAACAGACCCAACCTTAAACCATTGACGTGTGTACCACCCTGAACCGTCGGTACCAGATTGACATAGCTCTCTGTGACCAACTCCCCTGCTTCTGGCAACCAGTGTACGGCCCATTCAGCTGCTTCATGATCACCTTTCATGCTCTCAAGAAAAGGTTCTGGCGGAAGCAGTTCACAACCCGCTAACTCTTCTGCCAGATAGGTTTTTAAACCATCGGTATAACACCAGTTGATTTTTTCTTTATTTGCTTCATCGGTAAAGAAGACATGTAATCCAGAGCACAAAACTGCTTTTGCACGTAATACATGCTTTAGTCTGGAGACGGATATTTTTGTCGTGTCGAAATATTTTTTATCAGGCCAGAACTGGATGCTTGTCCCTGTATTTCGTTTGCCTACTTCACCAACAACCTTGAGTTTTGATTTAACCTCGCCAGAGGCAAAGGACATAATGTATTCCTTACCACCGCGTTTGACTCTGACATCAAGTTTACTGGAGAGTGCATTTACCACCGATACACCAACACCATGCAAGCCCCCTGAAAACTGATAATTCTTGTTTGAGAATTTTCCGCCTGCATGTAGTTTGGTCAGGATAACTTCAACGCCAGAGACTTTTTCTCCTGGATGTTTATCGACAGGCATGCCACGGCCATCATCACTGACTGTTATCGAGCCATCTTTATGCAGGGTGACCTCAATTTTATCTGCATAGCCGGAGATGGCCTCATCAACACTGTTATCAACCACCTCTTGTATCAAGTGATTGGGCCGGGAGGTGTCCGTATACATGCCGGGACGTTTTCTAACAGGATCAAGTCCGGTCAGGACCTCTATGTCGGACGCATCATAAGTCTGGCTCAAGTGTGATTACCTTTGATGATTTTTTTGAACGAAATACAATATTTCAGACATGACGCGAGGATACATCAGCTCTACGGTACAGACTACATTGAATGAAAGATTTAATCTAAATCTTCTAATAATAATTTTCGTACGTTATCTGGAACCACATCTACGACATGATGATATTCAGCATGCGTAATCCCTGCTGACAGATCTGCACCGCTCTTCAGGGAAGCTATCATTTCCTGATCCAGTTCAAAGCGCAGGAAATGAACCGCAGAGGTTTTCTTATCATTGGTCCTTTCCATGTCTTCGTTTGCAAATGGTGTGACCTTATCGTGCCCCTCAACCTGCATCCAGATCGTGTCTTCGACACCTCTCATCTTTGCCAGTGCAATTCTTCGCTCTGCTTCATCAGTAAACTCAAGCATGAAGGTTGCTTTCCAGTTGCTGCCGTCGGGTATGAGCGGATTATAGGTAGCAAGTTCTTCTTCAATCGCTGCTGCTTCAAAAATACGTTCAATACGTAGCATTTCCTGAATTTGATACTGAATTGTCAGGATATCTTCAAAATAGACCGTTGCATTAGGACCAATGGGTAATTGACGATTTAACTTATGTGCGATGACCTTACGCTTGAAATGACTACGCATTTCAGCATATTCCTCAAGTGACCAAAGCGCGCTTCTATCGAGTTTCTTCATTGCTTATGATTCCAGCCCGTATGCCAATTTTAATAATCCAAATGGGCTTTCCGGTTTCATGTCTCCCTCTAGTCCATTTTCTATTTGATGACCTGCCATTGGGCAATCGCTGACATAATGATCAACCCCGGATTTATTAATTTTGTTTGTTATGGGGCGACATATTTTCATCGATGCCTCATGAAATTCACTTTTAACGGCATAGGTACCATCATGTCCGGAACAACGATCAATCACCTGAATCTCTGTGTCAGGCACCAACTGCATGATGTCTCTGGTCTTCATGCCAATCTTCTGTACACGCTGGTGACAGGGAATGTGATATGCGATCTTTCCAAGTTTATTCTTGAACCGGGTATCGAATTTTCCGGCCTTATGCCGCAGCATTAAATACTCAAATGGATCAAAGATATTTTCCTGTACTTTTTTCACATCAGCATCGTCAGGAAACATCAGCGGCAGTTCCTGTTTAAACATCAAAACACAGGATGGAATGGGAGCAATAATATCCCAACCTGCATCAATTAACTTGACCAGTTCTGGAATATTGATCTGTTTGGCTTTTTCTACTGACTCCAGATCACCCAGTTCCAGTTTGGGCATACCACAGCATTTTTCTTTGTCGGTCAGGCGAACAGCTATGCCATTATGTTCAAAGATGGTGATCAGATCCTCACCCAGCTGCGGGTCATTCTTGTTGCCATAACAGGTGGCAAATAGTGCGACTTGCCCACGCGTGGTTTCTGTTGCCTCGATACTGATTTCTTTCTTGTCGCGTCGAGCAAAGCGTTTGCGTAAATTATTACTATGAAATTCTGGCAAGATCGCCTGGGGATGAATACCGATGGTTTTATCCATGACATTTCGTGCTACAGAATTTTTATTAACTGCATTTACCGTTTGTGCCACGACCGGGATACCTGCAAAATTACCCACCGCATCCGTGGAGGTAAGTACCTTGTCTCTTAATCTAGTATTGCCTTTCTGGTAATTTATCGCCTTGGCTTGCAGCATCAAATGAGGGAAATCAACATTCCACTCATGAGGTGGCACATAAGGGCATTTTGTCAGGTAGCATAGATCGCAGAGATAACAATGATCGACGACTTTTGAATAATCATCCTTGCTGACACCATCTACTTCCATAGTGTCCGATTCATCAACGAGATCAAATAAGGTCGGAAATGCATTACAAAGACTGACACAGCGACGACAACCATGACAGATATCAAATACGCGCTCCAGTTCTGTATTTAAAGCATGCTCATTAAAATATTCAGGATTTTTCCAGTCTATAGGGTGACGCGTGGGGGCTTCAAGACTGCCTTCCCTATGTGCTATTGGCCTGTGTTTTGTAGAATTATTTGACATAGCTTATGGGCTTAAAACAAAAACCGGGCATGGTGCCCGGTTCTGTTAAATATGAAGCAACACCTGATATTAGTGCTTAATCGAGTGCATCCAGTGCTTTCTGGAAACGATTCGCATGTGAACGTTCAGCCTTTGCCAATGTTTCAAACCAGTCGGCAATCTCTTCAAAACCTTCTTCACGCGCAGCTTTAGCCATACCTGGATACATGTCTGTATATTCATGTGTTTCACCGACAATAGCTGCCTTGAGATTATCAGAGGTTGAACCAATAGGCTCACCAGTTGCAGGATCACCCACTTCTTCCAGGTACTCAAGGTGACCATGTGCATGACCTGTTTCACCCTCAGCGGTTGAACGGAATACAGCAGAAACATCGTTGTAACCTTCTACGTCTGCTTTTTGTGCAAAATAAAGATAGCGCCTGTTTGCCTGAGATTCACCAGCAAATGCTGCTTTCAAATTTTCTTCTGTTTTTGACCCTTTTAAAGACATTGTCTTACCTCCATTAAGAATTCTAGTAAGAATGCGTGTAACTGGCAACAAGTATAAACAGTTTATTAGACTAATTCTAAATATTTTTTCAGCATAGTTTATTCCTGGTCGGACTTACGGTTACAATAGCTGCAAACAGGAGAATAGATTTGCCAAAAAAGAAAAATTCATCAAATTTCGAGAAAGATTTACAGGAACTCGAGAGTCTCGTAGAAAAGATGGAGGCAGGAGATCTGAGTCTTGAAGATTCTCTGGTTCATTTTGAACGAGGCATTGCCTTAACGCGTGCTTGTCAAAAAGCCCTCACAGAAGCCGAACAAAAAATACAGATTCTTTTAGAAGAAAATGGCTCGCAAAAATTACAGCCATTTTCGTCAGACCAAAACCCAGACAACAAATAATGGAACAATTGAAAGAATTTCTACAGGAACATCAATCCTGTGTAGAAACTGCGCTTGATGCATGGCTTCCTGCTGCCGAGATACAACCTGAGCATCTACATGAAGCAATGCGCTATGCGGTACTCAGTGAAGGCAAAAGAATACGTCCCGTACTTGTCTACGCGGCAGGCAAGGTATTTGGTGTGAAGCGTAGTGCCCTGGATGCCCCTGCCTGTGCGGTAGAGATGATCCATGCATATTCCCTGATTCATGATGACTTGCCCGCCATGGATGATGATGATTTACGTAGGGGCAGACCTACTTGCCACAGGGCATATGATGAAGCAACGGCCATACTGGCAGGTGATTCTCTACAGGCACTGGCCTTCCACGTCCTGGCCCACGACAGCAACATGATTATTGATGCTGAACAGAAGATCCAGATGATAAATATTCTTGCCAATGCCAGTGGTTCCCGAGGGATGGCGGGTGGTCAGGCCATCGATCTGGACTCAGTCGGTAAAGAATTAAATATTGCTGAGCTGGAGAATATGCATATCCACAAAACAGGCGCACTCATCAGAGCCAGTGTAGAACTGGGTGCTTTATCACAACCCATGGTCGACAAAGAATCCTTTGATAAGGTTTCACATTACGCGAAATGTATCGGACTCGCCTTTCAGGTACAGGATGATATTCTCGATATAGAGAGTGATACCGAGACTTTAGGCAAGCCCCAGGGCTCTGATATGGAAAGGAACAAACCAACTTACCCTAATCTACTCGGTCTTGATGGTGCAAAAGACGTTGCTAAACAATTACATGAAGAGGCAATTTCGAGTTTATCCATGTTTGATGAAAGCGCAGACCCGCTAAGATGGATTGCTGACTACATCGTTCGGAGAAACAAATAATCACCTTATTGCCGTTGCAAATATCAAAAACATGGTGATTAAAGTAGTATAAGGGGTAAAGTGGCCTAGTATTACAAAACACAGATCGCCATTTATTGACTATAAGGCGGCAATTTAGAAATTAATTTTCCAGTGAGCATGAAATGTTACAAAAAGCAAAAATAATGACTGAAATTCCAGATACCCAGAATATTCAGGACACTCGTCATATCGCCATCGATCAAGTTGGCATCAAGGATATACAGCACCCTATTGTTGTCAGTGATCGTTCTGGTGGCGAGCAGCACACCGTCGCCAACTTTAATATGTATGTCAGTTTACCGCATAATTTTAAAGGCACACATATGTCGCGGTTCGTTGAAATTCTGAACCAGCATGAATATGAAATCACGGTTGAGTCTTTTAAAAGGATGATTGCTGAAATGACAGAGCGCCTGGATGCGGAGGAAGGCCATATTGAGATGAGTTTTCCCTATTTTATTAATAAAGCTGCTCCAGTTTCAGGCGTCGAGAGTCTGATGGATTATCATGTCTCCTTTGTTGGAGAATTAAATGAGAAAGAACCCTCTGTCCTGGTAAAGGTTGTCGTCCCGGTCACCACACTTTGCCCCTGTTCCAAAAGTATCTCTGATTATGGTGCACATAATCAACGTTCTCATATTACAGTCTGTGTCCGCACCAAAGACTTCGTATGGATAGAAGAGCTTGTTGAAATAGTTGAAAATGTTGCTTCCTGTGAACTGTTTGGGCTTTTGAAAAGACCTGATGAAAAATACGTCACCGAAAGGGCCTACGATAACCCGAAATTTGTCGAGGATATTGTCAGAGATGTTGCCGTGCAGTTTAATAAGGATGAAAGAATCTCATCATATGTTGTTGAATCTGAAAATTTTGAATCCATTCATAATCATTCTGCCTACGCCAAAATCATACACGATAAAGAGGCCTGAGCCATATCTAGAATAAAGATTATATAAATACTGTATATTATTGATTTAATTATATATTATTCGTTTATTTTTGCTTCATTCCAGAGCTTATCCATGATTGCCAGTGTTGCTTCCCGCAAGTCTGTTCCCTGGTCTCTGAGTGATTTTTCTATGTAGGCAAAGCGCCTTTCGAACTTTTTGTTTGTCTTACGCACTGCGGTTTCAGAATCAATATTGAAATGTCTGGCCAGATTGACACAGGCAAACAAAAGATCCCCTATTTCATCCTCTATCTTTTGTGCATTTTGTGTTTCTGAATGTATTTCTTCTTCTACTTCCATTAATTCCTCCTTGATTTTATCCAGCACAGCCCGGGGATCATTCCAGTCAAAGCCTACTGTTGCCGCACGATCCTGTAGTTTTTGAGCACGTGACAATGATGGCATCGCCTGATTAATCCCATCGAGTAATTTTTCCTGTTGCAGCCCTTCTTCCTGAGCTTCTTTTCCCTGATTGTCCAATCTTTCCTGTGTTTTGATCGCTTCCCAGGCGATAGATTGCGCCTTTGCATCAGTAATCTCAGACTCTCCAAATACATGAGGATGACGACGTATCAATTTTTCATTAATTTTTTTAGTGACATCGTTAAAATTAAAAAATTCCTGCTCATCGGCCAGCTGTGAGTGATAAACGACCTGGAATAACAGGTCACCCAGCTCTGCACAAAGCTCATCCATGTTATCCCTGGCAATGGCATCAGCGACTTCATAGGCCTCTTCGATGGTATAGGATGCAATTGTTGAAAAGTTTTGTTCAATATCCCATGGACAACCACTGTCTGGATCGCGTAAAGATTTCATGATGTCCAGTAACTGATTCATGTGTTCCATTCATACCACCTATTAGTTATCTTGCCTAATGACTTGATTTTATATCGTTTTTAGCATACAACATGTCTGGGTTTTTCTGCTATTACAAATGACTTAAATATTAATCGTATAGAAATTTAAATGTATGTCACCACTTATATTAAGACTTGATACTGCGGGACAACCGGTGAAATGGGTCCCCTGGCAAGTGGCTATATGCCTCTATTGCCGTGACATGATTGCCTGGACCGCAGGCGAGAGTATGTTTTCGTTCAGAGGTGGAACAAACAGGGTTACTGGTGAACGTTCTCTGATTACAGTTAATTCAATCGTTGCAATCAAACGATCGGTCATTAAAAAGAAAGTACGCCGTGACTTCCCGCCCCTGACCAATCGCGAGCTGTTCCTGAGAGACGCGCATTTGTGTATGTATTGTGGCGGACATTTCCATGAATCCAACTTAACACGAGATCATGTACATCCACTTTCAAGGGGTGGTAAAGATAAATGGTCAAATGTTGTCACGGCATGCAGGAGCTGTAATTCCAGAAAAGGTAACCGCCAGCCTGAAGAAGCAAGAATGTCGCTATTAGCAGTTCCCTTTATCCCAAACTGGGCGGAGTACCTGGCGCTTTCGAATCGTAAGATATTGGCAGATCAAATGGAATTTCTAAAATCTCAATTTAGCAACAGGCCCATGCCCTTCCATAAGAATTGAGCCACTGTAGCCATTAGCTAACGAGCTATGAATACATCGCCTGATGTATTGTGTGCAGAAAATATCTCCAATATGCCAGTCAAGTTATCTGAATCCAGTCAGCGCATGCAACAAGTGCAATCGCCCATTATCTCTACGGTGGCAAAATTAATAGAACAAAATCCTGGGACGATTTCACTGGGGCAGGGGATTGTTTATTATGGACCCCCAAAAAATTCAATGGCCAGGTTGAATGCACCTGGCCAATCACTGGAGTTTAATAAATATGGTTCCAGTCAGGGTCTGGCTGAGTTGATTATGCTTCTCGGTAAAAAACTTGAATCAGAAAACAATATTGATATCAGCTCGACAAGCAAAATCATAGTCACTGCCGGTGCAAATATGGCATTTTTAAATGTCCTGTTTGCCATCACTGACCCAGGTGATGAAATTATTCTTAATGCCCCGTATTACTTCAATCACGAGATGGCTGTCAGTATGTTAAATTGCAGTGTTGTTGTGATACCTACAGATGCTCAATATCAATTACAGGACGAGAAAATTCTCGCAGCTATCACTGATAAAACACGGGCAGTGATCACTGTTTCACCAAATAATCCAACAGGTGCAATCTATCCAGCGGATGTATTGCAAAATATCAACCAGATCTGTGCTAATAAGGGTATTTATCATATCAGTGACGAAGCTTATGAATACTTCACCTACGATGAAGAAAAACATTTTTCTCCTGCATCAATTGATGGCGCTGAAAACCATACTATTTCACTATTTTCACTTTCTAAAGCCTATGGCTTCGCGGCCTGGCGCGTTGGCTATATGGTCATTCCTGAACATTTACAGGAAGCTGTCATTAAAGCTCAGGATACCAACCTGATTTGCCCACCTCTGGCGTCGCAATATGCAGCAATAGGCGCATTGGAGACAGGTCCGGAATATTGTCGAGAAAAATTACCACTCATTCATGATATTCGAAATGAATTTTTGGAAAAGCTCTCTTGCCTGGGTGATTTTTGTCAATATCCATCGGGCAGCGGTGCTTTATATCTATTTTTGAAGCTGGATACAGAGCTAAGTGACATGGAAGTCACTGAATACTTGATAGAAAACCATCAGGTGGCCGTCATTCCTGGCCACACTTTTGGTATGAGAGATCAATGCTATATTCGTGTATCCTACGGCGCGCTTGATAAAAAATCTGCCGCTGAGGGAATTCAACGATTGATTTCAGGTCTCAGGGCGATAATGAATAAAGAATTTTAGGTTTTTTATATTAGATTGAGTGCCATTTTTCGGCATTACCAAATAACATTAACGAATAAAGAGGTTGTTTAATAATGAAGCATTTATGCAGTATTCTGTTCTTACTTGCCCTGATACCAGCACAATCACAGGCACAGGATAGTAATGGCCATTTCGCGATTTGGGGCATGGGTAATAAATCATGTCACAGTTACAACATCTCAAGAAATACGGGTGAAGAACAACGCTATAAAGACTATATCATGGGTTTTTTTACTGCCTTTAATATCCAGATGCCTGATACCTACAGAATTGCAGGTCATATGAACCTTGTAGAGATTCTTGTCTGGCTCGATGATTACTGTGAGGTAAAACCAATCCTGGCATTCGAACAGTCATTGGCTGATTTTATTACTGATAATTATGATAATAGAATGAAAAAAGCACCATCAAAATTTCGCCGCTAAACACAGTAAAACTCTGCAATTACTGTATTTAGAAATTGCCAACAATTTCTCGATAAAGCGATTGATAAACCTTAGAAAATAAGTCATTATCCGCCCATGAGAACTTTGGAGTAACTCATACATTAATGGTTTAACGGGAGACAAACTATGCAAGCAAAACTAACTAAAATCATCGCACTCGCATTCGTATTAACTCTGGCGGGCGGTTGTGCTACAACAGAACAGCTTAATGCGATTCAGGCTTCTGCTGACGCAGCAATGGCATCAGCACAACAAGCTATGGGAGCAGCTAATAATGCACATACCATTGCATCTGAAGCAGCTTACGCAGCATCACAGGCCCAGGCAGACGCTACGGCAGCTCTGAATTGCTGTAATGATAACGCAACAAGAATGGACCGTATGTTCGAAAAGGCAATGATGAAATAATTCATCGCTTTAAAGAATAAAAAAACCCCGGTTTATCCGGGGTTTTTTATTGCCTTATTTTTGTTACCTTGTTCTTTCACCTGTTTCTTTATGAGTTACCTATTTTGTCACCATATCAGCAGGAAAAACGAAACAATTATCATTCAAAATTCAGATAAACCCTGAATTCAAATAAGCCAGGCTCAAATAAGTTACGGCCCACTGATACAGGCTTCTCTGTTATTGCCAAGGTTATTGCCAAGGTTATTGCTTGGGTTATTGCTTGGGTTCTTTTTTAATCCCTGCGTCATCAATAACAGTATCCAGCTTCAAAGATAAGGTCTCACCTTCTTCAGCCTGGCTTATAATTTCCTGTCCCCTGACTTCAGCTTCTTTTGCTACAGATACACCGATAGCAACAGGTATACCCCTGGCCTCAGTGGAAACTATTTTTGCCA